>ERZ773027.31-NODE-31-length-89596-cov-16.252767_pt1 | contig 89596 bp, 116 predicted proteins | sample MGYA00511032_ERZ773027 | MGnify/ENA primary metagenome ERZ773027 (study PRJEB29015, sample SAMEA2738138) | human oral metagenome | biome: human oral; feature: human-associated habitat; material: saliva | place: China | collected 2190 ... | reverse complement strand
TATAAATTTAATTAAACTTTAATTTTATAATTATCTATGTATATTAATATATTACATTCTTTAATCACATTATATAATTATATTGGAATTGCCACTTTTTATTTTAATTTTTATAATGTAAATATATAAGAGTTATGAAATAGTTAAATGAAATATTAGGTGTATCAGCTACTAAAAGTACTTCAATATATAAATATGCTGAATATATAGTAGAGTATATAACTTCACCATTTGGTTTAGATGAAGATATATTTAATGGTACTGTTAAGAAGAAAAAGGAATTTACAATTAAACAACTTGATGCATTTAAAGATAGATTATATTATAAAAATTCGGTTGATAAATTTAATGATATTGAAAAATATAAACCAGAATGGTTTGGAGATATTGTATTTAAAGAATTAACACCTAATGAATAGCATGCAGGTTATTATTAGAATTCTTATATAAGTCATGGTAAAGTTAATGGTATGATTGGTTATGTAACTGAAGATAATAATCCGGGTATACTATTAGAAATAATTGTACATGAGTTAACACATGCATATTAGAAATTAAGAAATTATGAAAATGGATTTAATCCTTATAATCCATTATATAGTAAATCAAGTAAATTTAAAATTGGTAGTGTTGTAGCATATTATTAGAATAATAAGTTTACATTATTAAATATAATGAAAGATTATAAAGCATGTACATTAGTATTTTATGGTTCATAGTACTATGCTGATCCTCGTGAGATTGAAGCATATATGAATAGTGTATATGTAAATAAACAAGTATCTAAAGATATTTCATTTAGAAGTAGAACATATAAATTATTATATGATTTTTGGACTTATATCTTATATGATGATTAGTATGTAAATGAAGAAGTATTAGATAATTTAGATAAAGATTATTTTAATACTGTTATACATAAGAATATAAAAGATAATAAAAAATTATTAAAATTAGTGGCTAAATATTATAGTAATTTATTTAAGAAAATTTCATTTAAAATGAGTACAATAGAAAATGGCGATAACTTTTAATTTTTCAAAAAGTTATCACCATTATAAATTTTAATAGTTTACTAAAATTATTAGTCATTGCAAACAGCCGAATCTACACTATCAACAGATGCTGAATCGAGTGTATCCACTTTAACTGTATCACTGTCATTTACATTATTACCACACTTAACATTGCTGTGGTCACAACTTACCATTGTTGCAATACCTGCACATACGATAAGACTAAAAATAAATTTCTTCATTTTAAAATTAATTTATGTTTTTATGCCTCTATTATATGAGGCTCATAATTATATATCTCAAAAAAATTATTTAGTCTATTAATTTCTTAAAAAGTTAAACTATTTTTTAATTTTACTTTAAAATATATAACCCCTCTAAGTAATAAATTAAATAAAAAAAGAAAATTAAAATGTAATGGCAAATTGTAGTAAAGAATATTCAGCAGAGCTTGTTAAGAAATATGGTGATGCTGTTTATAAAGAAATACAAGATATAGAATTTCCAAAGTTAAGAGAAAAACCAATTACAGAACAATCATGCATTAATGAAATTAAATCAATGTGTCGTTATGACAAGAGTGATAAAACATTATCATCTATTATAAGAAAATTTCATAAAAGTCTTATTTATGCTAACCGAACAAAACACCCATCCCCCTATGAAGGTTGGCAAGAAATAAAGAATAATAAAGAAAAATTCTTAAAGTTTTATGAAAATAGATTAAGATGTTCTGATTGGTTTAATGAAAAGAATGGAAAGAACCGACATAAATTAGATGAAGGCTATGTACCTGAATTTATATTTGGTATTGGATTAACCACTTCTGGTAAATACCCATTAGTTTCTTACTTTAAGCCCCAATTAGCTAAGAGACTTGTTATGGAATACTTATCAGAATATGATACCGTATTTGATCCGTTCAGCGGTTATAGTGGTAGAATGATAGGTACATTGGCCGCAGGTAAAAATTATATAGGACATGATTTATGTAAGAGTTCTATAGAGGAATCAAGAGAAATTTATAACTTTATTAAACCTTATATACAATCATATTATGATAAAGAACCTAAGTGTACATTAGAAATTGCAGATGCTGCTAAAACTACAGGTAAGTATGATGCATTATTAACATGTTCTCCATATGGTGATATTGAAAATTGGCCTGGCGTTGAAACATCTACAAGAGATTGTGATGATTGGATTGATGTATGTTTACAAAATTATGATTGTAAAAAATATGTATTTGTAACAGATAATACAATAAAGAGATATATCAATTATGTTGATGATGAACTTGAAAATACCAGTCACTGGGGTTCAAATAAAGAATTTATAGTAGTAATTACAAAAGAACAAAGAGACGAAATTATAAGAGACCTATGACAACAGAAATTCATGCATTGAGCCATAAATTATATATAGATGTACAACCATATTTAACTTCATATTTTGCTCCATTATATGATAACTTCAATAAGGAAATATTTGATGGTGAAATAGGAATTCCAAATGCGTTTGAAGACTTTGTGCAACTTGTATATAATGCACATAAACAATCTTTTAAACGTATATATATGAAGGAAATATCTATTCCAAAGTGTTCATATAATAAAGATAGTAAAGATGTATTATTAGGATTTTCTGCTGGTTTAGATTCAGTATACCAAGCCATTGCATTAAAGGAACAAGGTTATAATGTTAAATTATTCTATTTAATTAATGGCAATATGTATGAAAATGGTCAATCTTATAAGTGGGCTAAAGTTATAGCTGAAAAATTAAATATGTCATTATTAACAGCTAAAATATCACCTAATACTAAAAAAGATAATCCATATAGAAAGTTCTGGGCTGAAAATCCTATAAAGAACCAATATATAATGGCAATGATGGTAGATACTTGTATTGAATATTGCATACAATATATTAGTATGGGGGATGATTTTAATCTTGATATAGAACATGCAGCTATTGGTATAAATTTAACTGATGCAAAAGAAATGACCCAAACATGGTTAAAAGGTTTACACCATTATCTACCAGATATAAAATTTATACCGATAGAAAATAATATAGAAAAAGATAAAAGAATAGAAAAATTAATAGAATATAATTTACAGGACTATTATTATAGTTGTGTTCAATCAGGTAGGTTTAATCAAAAATTTCATAAAACCTGTGAAGAAAAATATAATATTAAATTGTTCCATAATAACTGCGGAACATATTGTAGAAAATGTTCTATGCATAATTTAATATTATATTATAAAGGAATTCAAACTTTTCCCGAAGATTTCATTAATAAGTGTTGGGAACGAATGTGGAATAATGCACACTCTGCAGATTATGTATTTTTTTCACCTGATATTCCGTTAGAACAACGTATTAAGAACTTATTAGAATATTAATTAGATATGGCATTAAACTCACCTTTATTTAAAAGTCTTATAGATAAAATAAACTTTAAAGCACTCCAAACTATAAATGATAATTTATCATATATAGATACAGATAAAGTAAGTCATAATAATAATGATCCTATTCAGGAGATGTTTAAGATATTATGGAAATGTTATACTATATATTATACATTATACCCAACTGATATAACTTCAATGGGTAAATTAGATGTTATTAGTAATTATGCTACTATTTTAAATAAATTAAATGAGAATAAAGAGAGTTTAAAAGTAAATGATAATATATCTGAATATGAAAAGAATAATAAAATAAAAGAATTACATAAGTTAATAGATAGATTTAATTATTTAAGAACTGAATGTATAGATAAAGGAAAGGAAAAAGTTCAAATATGTAATTTGTTTAAGGGTCGTTTATATAAATATCCTTTTTTTAATGTTCATGATACAGATATAAAAGAATTCGATGGTTCTATAGAAACTATTGATATTATTAGCAATATGATGAATTCTATTGATATTAATAGTGGGGTATTATCTTTTATTTTAAATAAAGATACAAATGAATTATTATATATTGCACTTATTACATATTGTAATAAAGTTTTTATTTATGATAATCGAAAATTACCAGCATTTAATTATCTTAATAAAAAGGTATATAAGTGTTTAAAATCTACTCCTAAAATTATATATACATCAGATAATATTCCTCTATTAGTATTAAATAAAGTTTGGGTAAAAAGTTTATTTAATGATATAGATCAACATAATAAAAATAATGTAAAAATATGTAATACTGTACTTGATTATTTTAAATGGTTTGAACCATTTAAAGAAAAATGTAAATGTTATAATTTAAATATTTCAAATATTATGAAATATAACGGGGATTATATAGATAATTTAACAAATTATATTATACTAAATACTCAGAAACATATTGAGTTAAGTTCTCCTTATAATATTAAAGATAATATAGATATGTTATATTATAAAACTAAGATCTTTATCAATTTTTTTAAAGATGAGGTCTCAAAAGAATTTGGTGCTATGAAAAATTCTAAAGATATTGAAGGTGGATTACTTATGATGGGAATAGTATTAAATGGTATATCTGATATAACCCTCCAAATGCGTTTTCATAAGAATAATGAATTAGAAACACCCCCTTCTGAATTAGTGTCAGATACCTTAAAGTTATGTTTCTTTAAATATTTGTATCACTCTTTACATACTGTATATAATACTAAATCATATAAACAATATATATTAACTCATTATAATAAAATAGTAGATTTAATTAATAAATACCCAACTGTAATGGGTACAAATACGAAATTAACACATATTCCCGAAGAAATGTTGAATTCTAAAAATTAATAAATTATGGCATTAAATTCACCTTTATTGCAAAGTTTAGTAGATAAAATAAATTATAAATCTATAATAGAACTTAATTCTGTATGTGGTATTCCAAATATTGATTTAAGTGATAATATTCATGTACATTCAGATCCTATACATGAGTTATTTCTTATTTTATGGAAATGCTATACTATATATTACCAATTATTTGATAAGGTAGAAACATGTAATGTTATTAGTAAGTATAATGATATAGTTGATAAAATTCTTGATAAAGAAGAAAATATATCGCTGCGTTCTACTATAACAAATAATGTTAAAAAAGAAAAAATCGAAGAGCTCAATAAGTTAATTAAAAGATTCAAATACTTAAAGAATATAGTAGTTAACAAAAAAGAGAAAGTACAAATTAATAATTTATGGGATAGGCAATTAAATGAATATCCTTTTTATCTTGTACATGATTCACAAATTATAAAGAACCCTGATAGTATATCAAAAGTTACAGGTTATGATGATAATGCATATAGACCTTCCAATGGGTTGCTTGTATTTATAGTAGATAAGGAAACTGATAAATTAGTTGCTTGTGCAATTAGAAAAGGTTATACATATGTGGTGTATAAATCTAATAATATATCAGATATAAATGGTAATAATGATTATATTATCAGAAAAATATATAATATCATCAGACAGAGAATTAAAGTTGTATATAAGCAAGATATTCCTATATTGACACTATCAGAAGATTATGAAAGAATCTTTTTAGAATTAAGTGATATAATAGGTATGATTAAACATGAATATACAAATTCTACATTTAATGAATTAATTAATACTGTTTTTATAAAGTCATGTGATATTTATTACTTACATATTCCAGATATTACAAATTATAGTTCTGCATTATCATATAAATTTTTAAATAGTAATACATATAAGAATAAATTTATAACATATCATAATGAATTAATTGCCCCTTATAATTTAGCTACAGAAATTAAGTCGTTATTTTTAAATATAGATAATATAACAAATACTATAACATTAGCTTCATGCATTAAAGATATAGATGAGGAAAATGTCAAATATAATAAAGTAATAGCAAATTTATATAAAATTAGTAAAGAAATATATAAGTGTGAACTTATTAATAATGAATATAAAAGTACTATTTTAAAATATATAAAACGACTTTTAATTAATAAAGCATATAAAAAACAATTTGATGATAACTTATATAATTATTTAGTTCCTGTACATAATAAATTATTAACTATTGGAACTAAATATAAATTGTGTTCTAACATTAAACCTTTATAAAAATGGCATATAACTCATCTACATTACAAAAATTATTAAAGGAATATAATAAATCCTCTATTATATTAGATTTTCAAAAATTATTTACAGCAACCCGCCGTAATTGTGTAGAGCCAGATCTTGAATATATAAAAAGTATAGATAATAGTATATGTACACAATTATATGAGAATATAAGATATGCACAATACATTATATATTCTTTATATAATAGTGAATATTTACAAAAGTGTAAACTTAATATTAATAATCCTATACCAGCTTCAGCTTATCTAATACCGGTATATAATAAGTTAATAGAAGATATAATTAACAATAATATAGAATCTAGTGTAATAGATAGGGTTGCTTATGTTAAATATATAGATAAATTAAAAGAAGTTAATAGTAATATATGTACATTAATTAATAGAATTAAAAATAATTTCAATAATACACATATACAGGTTGGAACCTTGAAATTATTTAATATATATGAATCTGAATTATATATTCCTTCATCAGTATCAGAAATAGATAATTTTATAAATGCTTTTAGATATAATAATAAAAAATTTTTATTTTTTAGTGTAAATAAGAAAACTAAAAAACTTGAATATACTATATATACAAGTAATACTAAGCGTTTTTTTATTATTAATAATAAAAAATGCTTAAATACTTATAGCAAAAATAAAGGTGCCTTATCTACACTAGAACTTACACCCATAACAATAAATGGACAATATAATACTAAATTTGAATTATTAAAATTACCGGAAAACTTTATACATACATATGATAATATTTTATTGGAATCTTTTGTGTATACTTTCAATATTCCAGAATTTCAAAATGATAATACTGAATATTTAGACCTTACAAAGTATAATGTATATGTATTTGAATTAAATAATTTTCATAATAAACAATATATATTAGAAGGTAAAAATGACGTAGCTAATGGTTTCTATAATTTTCATAAAAATATTGGAATATTTAATAATTTTAATCGGAGTATACCGGCTATAACATCAAATACTGTAACTCTGTACATTTGTAGATCTTATATACGCCAATTACAATTATATGGTAATAAACCTATTAAAAATTCAAAGTTAACTGTTTTATTTTATGATGAAACTACTAAATTATTAGATATTTTTAATTCGTTAATTTCTAAACAATATACAATTAAATATAATAGTCAAGTATATTTGATTATGAATGTAATTAATAATACATTTATTAAATTAAGTAAACCATATTTAAATGATAATGATGTTATAAACATAATAGAGTACTTGAAATTATTTAATAGAAAATTTGTAAATAGTATGTATTAAATAAAAAGAATGGAATACTTTAATTAGTATTCTCTCTTATATTTTTATAGTTTTAAATACTTCCAATAAATCATCACAATTATTTGTAAATATTTCCACATAATTTAAATTATTTTTCTAAGCGGTTTCTCTCTTTATAACATCTCGTTTTGACCATACTTCTATAGCATCTCTATATGCTTGACTGTATATAGCTTTCTATTTCCATAATGTAAGCAATTCCTATGTTTCTTCTTCTTTTTCACTATATATAACATATTTCTTAGTTATATGGTTATATCCATGATGCCAATGTCCCTAAATTTCTATATATAAGTCATACTCAACTAAATAAAAGTCACATTTAAATGGGTATAATTTACTTTTATATTCTTTCTTATATATAATGTTGTTTTCATCCATATAGTCCATTAAACATCTCTCTAATTTAGAAGTTACAAAATTACCGTTCTATTTCATAGATAAATATGTACATATTTTATAAATTAAATAATTATTTATAAAATATTTAAAGTTATCACTAAATATTAATAACTTTTGGGTTGTACACGAACCCTCTGAAATCTCTTGAATTTATATCGAATAAATCATCAGAGTTCACTTTTAAATATTTCTTTAATATATTTAAAGAACCATTTATATCTGCATTTAGTTTAATCCCATTCTAACTGCAATATAACCCACGCTTAACTCTTTGTCCACTAAATTTATAATTCAATTCAGTGGTTGAATTAAAAACAGGTATATAATCATTATCTATAAATGAAGCTTTTGATGTATAACTTTCCTCTTGAATAACACAGTTTATCCCTAAAAGTTTACATTTATAGCTCAACATTTGAATTAGTTTATTAAAAGGAATTTGAATAAAATTTTGATTAGTTTTCTTTCCAAGTTTAGTGTCTTGTTTCCAGTAATTGTTATGACCAATTACAAGCGTATTTATGTTATTAGAAACTAATTGATTCACTATGTACCTTGAAACTTTGTGAAAATAATCTTCTATTTTATTTGTACGTTTATAATTTAAACGTTGAATTCTTTTACTTGTTTTACAATGATTTACAGTTTCACATATTGATTTATACTTCGCAACTTGCTTATTATAATATTGATTTATTGTTTTAACTGGTTTGCCATTAATAATAAAACTACTTATAACATTTGAACTGCAACTACATAAATTATTAATACCCAAATCAATAGACATATAACGTTTATTATCAGTTTTAGGTTGAATATCTGGTACTTCATGTATAAACTCTATAGCTATAAAACCGTTTTTAGGTACCAATCTAATTTGTTTAATATTTAATTTACTAACTTCTACACCAACATTAATTAATATTTTAGTTGTTGGGATTTGTAAATAGCCTTCTCTTAATTTCTTTTTAGCCCAACTATCAATTACAATTTGATTTACACCATCAGTTTTTAAATATTGTGGTATTTGTATAAGTAAAGTATACATACCTTTATTTTTCTTCTTTAGAAGTGCAAAGAAGCTACTAAAATTATTATCAACTTGTCTAATAACTTGTTGTGCAATGTGGTAAGGTAATGCTTTAAAATCTGGGTTCTATGTTGACTACATTAACCTCCAGTTTGCATAGTAATTTAAGTATTTGTATTTAACTGTAGTATCATCTTTAGCTTTGAAGTAGTACTACCTAACATTATATAAAGCAGCATTATAAAGATTTTTAGAAAGATGCATCATCTCCATTAAATCTTTATAATGTTCATTATTCTACTTTATTATATGTTTCTATACTAATCTCATTATAATTTATTTATCTTCAGATATTAAATATCTAAATTATTTATTCATGATATTTTTATGTTAAATATAATTTTTATAAACTTTACTTAATTTATCAATAGCTTAACAATTCCTTCTCACGTATAGAAGGTACTTGTAAAGCATATTCATACCCATACTTCTATAAACAAGTTTCTTTTGATTTCTCCTTCTATATATCACTCATGAATGTATATGGTACACCATATCGCATTATGTTTGTTTCTATAAGCTTTCTCTTGACTTCTAAATTCTATGATGATACAGGACAATTATAACGCTCTAAACATGTTGCACGAATTTTCTATTTAACATGCTCGTTCTAACATGCATGCTCATAACCATACCTCTATAAGCAAGTTTCTTTTATTTTCTATTTTACATCCTCATCTTGAAATGGGTTATATACTCCGTATTTTTCAAAACATGTGTTCTATAATTTCTAATTGAATAACAATTTCCCTTTATCTGAATTTTTACATGCCTAACTACAATAAACTTTATATCCCCGAGTTTTATCTACAAACTTCACAGGTTTTCCACATACTGGGCATAATGGATGTGAATTTAATCCATACCTAATACGGTATATAACTTCTGTAATTTTTTTACAGGTGTCATCAAACCTATTATTTAAATATGAAAATATACATGGATGTGTTTTCTTTAATCCATTCCATGTTAATTTATGCCCACTATCATATAAGTTTAAAATATATTTGTCGTACTTCTAATTTATTACCATACCTATAAAAACGTCTCAAAATTTGAGACAATATTCTCTATATAATGTCTCAAATTATTTTAATACAAATAAAAAAGAATGTCTGTATTCTTTAACAGACATTCTTAAAAATATTTTTTCCGGAAATATTTACTGGTTTGATGCTATAAAATTAAAGGATAGATTCATCAAAATAATCAGCCTCAAATGTTACAGAAGATTCCATCAATGAATTACCTTGCTCATAATTCAACTCTGGACCATTCAATGCACCTGATGGCCAAACATTATAACAAATTATCTAGTGGAATGGGATACCACGCTTATCCTGTATTGTAATTGTCATATTACCTGCAGAGTATTCTTGTTTAATACCCATACGACCTGTTAATGGGTCATATACGAGGTCATGCCATTTACGTAAGAATTTATAAGTATATGAATCATTTGTTGAAGCACCTGGGCGAAGATTCAATTGAAATACTACGGTAAGTGTCAAGTGAGTCTTACTTGGAGCACCACCAGCAAATGTACGCTCAGCAAACTTATACTTCTGTGTTACTACACCAGCACCAGGTTGAGTTGTTAAACCTGAAATACTCTTAACACCTTCAAGTGCAATTAATACATTCTAATCATCAGCCTTACCCAATGCAGGAGGAGGTGATAATGTCAATGTAAAAAGGTTTTGATATATAGGCTCATATTTCTCGACGGAAGTCTTCGAAGAAGTAAAATGGGGTAATCGCATCAAACCATTACTTGTCATTTCTGCCATATTATAATATGTAATTTAATTTAATATATTTATTTAAACTTTCATGCTAAAAAGTGTTATAATTAAAGATGGAACATATTATAAATGATGATTATATTATAAAATATTTTTAGAGAGAAGATGGAACTGTAAAGGGTGCAGCTTTGGCACCACGTATTATAGAGGCACATAAGGAAATTGCATCTTATATGTAGAATCGTTTTTCATTTACATAGGATTATAAAGAAGTTTATTATTTACTGTATCATGGTTTAAATGAAAGACCGTTGTGTCCAGTATGTGGTAAGGAAGTTCCATTTGCCAAATTTAATATCGGTTATAGAAAGTATTGTAGTTTAGAGTGTTAGAGATCTGAAAAAGGTAGACAAATAAAGAAAGATTGTTAGAAATAGACATGTTTACATAAGTATGGTGTCTCTTCAGTGTTATAGTTAGAAGAGGTAAAGAAGAAGTCTGAAGAAACGAGTTTAAGAAAATATGGTTGTAAACGTCCATCATAGAGTGAAATAGTAAAGTAGCATACCCGTGAGAATAACCTTAAGAAATATGGTTCTATAACACATATGAGTAGTTAGGAAGTTAAAGACAAGATAAAATAGACTTGTTTAGATCGTTATGGAGTTGATAATGTTTTTAAGTGTGACGATATAAAGAAGAAGGTTGAATAGACATGTTTGGAGAGATATGGTACAGCAAATGTGCAATAGAACCCTGATATAAGAAAGAAGACTGAGTAGACCTGCTTAGAACGTTATGGAGAGGTTTCACCGTTATTAAATGAAGAAGTTAAAGAAAAAACATTATGTACATTGTTATAGAAATATGGGGTTTACAATGCAATGCAGAGTGATGAAGTTAAATAGAAGGCTAAACAAACCTGTTTAAAACGATATGGTTATGAAAGTTACAATTAGACGGATGAATATAAAGAACGTTATTAGTAGACTTGTTTAGAGCGATATGGAGTTACAAATACATTTTTACTGGATGTATGTAAGGAGAGAAGTTTAAACACGATACAGGAGAAGTATGGTGTTGAATATGCTTTCTGTAATAAAGATATTCAGAAACGTGCATTAGAAGCATCATTATAGTCATCATCTTCAAAGTCAAAGGCAGAAGATGCAATATATGAAGAGTTATGTTGTATATATGGTAAAGGCAATATAATTAGGCAATATAAGAGTAATGCATATCCATTTCACTGTGATTTTTATATATAGAGTGAGGATTTATATATAGAATATCAAGGAAGTTGGACACATGGAAATATGCCTTATATAGAAGGAGATACTACATGTGTCCAACAATTATAGTTATGGAAAAAGAAGGCTAAAAATAGTGAATACTATAAGGATGCCATAGAAACATGGACTTATAGGGATGTTATAAAGAGAGAAACTGCTCGTAAATATAAATTAAATTATATAGAAATTTGGTAAAGTTATTTCTTAAAATAGAATATACATGTTACATCTTTAATTTTTTCAAAATACTCTTTATTACGCTAAATATAATTATTAATTATATTTATGAATTTTTCCGCTTTATCTGTATTTGTTTTGTTTATGTTTAAATATTTAAGTAAATCTTTTAATGTATTATAAACTTCATTTTTTAAGTATTGTTCATATCGAGTAAATAATAACATCTAATTTATATTATTAGGTTCATAATATACAGGATATTCTATATTATCCGTAAGTGTATCTATTGAGTTTCTCAATACTCTATATAATTTATTTACATCTTTACTAAGAGTGTCTCCATTATCCATAATATTACTCAACTTATAATAAATAATATTTGTTCTCTTTACTATCTCACGCATAGTTATATCTGTATTATCAGACCATAATGATTTAGTTGGGTCTTTCTTATGGAAATAATGGGGGCTATAAGTATTTGGTAATCTTATATCATATCCTATTATATCATCTTGGGTATATATATTTAATAAATTATTATAAAATGTATTGAAATTGAGTTCCTCATCAAAAAATTGAAACATATAAAGAATTACTAAACCTATGGCTTCAGTTAGCTTATAGTCGTATTTATTATCTAAATAAGGTATAGATATATTCTTATATTGTATATATTTTATATAATCATTATGTTTAAGCCAAAGGTTATATAATTCTTTAATTTTGTTTTTAATTGTTTTCAGATCGCCTTTAATATAAAGTTTAGTTATATCTTCATTGTTTATATAGGGTTTATATAATTCCCAGTTATTATCATATGTTAGCATTAACATATGATTATTTTTTGCTATATTATTGTATAATTTTTGTGAGAAACTTTTCCCCTATATCTCACCTTTATATATTGGAGTTATATCTTCATCTTTAATATTTTGTAATATTTTTATACTGCTTTGGCGATCAAGAGTAAATGTAAAATTACCCTTATATAAGTTAGTTATTAAGGTAGTAAGTTGTTTAAAGATTTGGTTTATTTTATGTACAACCAAATATACTTGTTCTTCTGATAAATTTTTATTGAATTGTTTATTTTCTAATGCTTCAATATATATTTTTGTTATATCATTATCTTTATCTATTAAATTATATTTTATATCCTATGTTAATTTACGGGTAAATTCTTTAGGTAATAACGATTCATATAATGGATATAAACTTGTAAAGGTATTGACAATTTTATCCATTATATTTGTACTATTCTAATATTTTATAATATTACTTCTATAGTCAAATGTGTCTGCTTTATATTCTCCATTTAAATATTTTAGTTGTATATTATTAGTCAATATATCTTTAATAGTTTTACTATTATATGATTCGTTTAATTTATGCATGATTATGTGTTATTATTTTATTTATAGTTTTATCATAACTTTTAATATTATTAAGAATATCATTTATTCTATTCTATTGTTTAATAGTTAAATTACCTTTACGTATTATATTGTATATATCTAAAACTAATGGTTTTATAGTAGTATTTAATATATCATATAATCTATTATGCATTAATATAACATTATAATTTAATGGTCCAAACATTACAAAACTATGTTTATCCATATATTCAGATAATTGAGTAAATATACGTTCACATGTAGTTAATATTTTCCCATCTATATTATCTGTTTTTATTAAAAAATTATATATTCTTTGCCATGTATCATATAATTTTTCTAATTCACTTTTTAACGGATGATAATACTTATTATTTTTAGTTACAATATTTTTATTACTTAATACACTCTCATAGTTAATAAATGGTAATTTATATGCTTTATTAATAGAATCATTTACATCTAATATATAAATACCTCCCCCATTTAATATAGCTTCTTTAATAGGGTCATACATTATATTTAAAGGATAGCCATGCTCTGCATTATCAATTTCATTATTTTTATTAATAAAATTACTAAATTCATTCTATATATAACTAAAATTAGTTATATTTTTAAATAATGGTATTACATAATTATCATTTATTTTATATGTAGTAATATCATTCTTTAAAATATCTTCCCAATATTTCTTTATCCTCTTTAATGACGTTTTATTTCTAATATATTCACTTGAATAAATGTATCTCAATATATAAGGTGATTCATGTTCAAACCTCCCTATTATAGTAAATGCTTTTTTATCTTTATCAACTATTAAAACTACTGCACTTTGTTGTAATATAGTAGGTTTTAAAGTATTATCGATATAAAAATCTAATGTATCATTATTTAAATTCTATTTACAATTTTCGGTTATGTCCTATATCTATTCATCTCTTAATTTTGAAAAGGGTTCAAAACGTTTAGTTTCTGGCGTATCTAACGTTACATTGAATGTACCATTAATATAGTCATTCATTAATTTAATAAAATACTTAAATTTAACTTTGACTTCTTTAACTCTTAATGCTAATATATTCTAATCTTCAATAATAAATGCTTTATTATCATCGAAATATTTAGTTATATCCCATTTAGTTATATCCTATGTATATTTACGAGGTAATAAATGATTAATTGCATAAGGTGTTAGTAATTTAGAATATGCTATATATAAATCATTATAAGCCTTCTCAATTTTGTAATATATAGAATTATCTTCATATACATCATAAGTTGTATGATTTCTAAGAATTTCTACAATATCAGTCGGTTTATATGTATTAGTAGGGATATATTTTAAATATTCATTATTTAAAATTATATCCCTTATAAATTTATTATTAAATGATTCGTTAAGATAATCTTTATATAACATCATATTTTATTTATATACTATTCACTATTATTTTTCTATATTTAGATAAGTATGAATTATAAGTATTTAACTTATTAACAGAAACGTCAAGTTTATATTTTGGTAAATTATTCTATTTCATAATATTATAAATATCACTAATATATGGGTATAGAATATTAGACAGGAATTTAGTAAATTTACTATATTTCAATAAAAAAGAGAAATTAGTAGTTTTATGGTCACTCATGGTTGTATATACTATCTACAGAGCATCTATACATTTCTACATATCTACTAATATTGATACCTCATTAGTATTAATATTTAATATTTTAAATTTTGCTATAATATATTGGAGTTTATCACGAAGATCTGTTTTTATAATTAACTAATACTCATCATGCGTGCTATTATGACGACTTTTATTATAGTTAGTATATTCTGTATATATTTTATCTTTATGTTTTTTAATATTCACACCGTGTGTATCAATCAAATATATCTTCGGATTATCTAATCCTACACCTATATACATTTTTAATTTTTTCTAAAATGACTTTACATCATAACATACATTACTTGATAAACTATTAGATTGAGTGAACACGTAATATATTTTTTTTATTACAGGTTCTATATATTTCCACTCATAATATGGAATTTTATAACCATTAATATTAAGATATTCTAAGTTATCTTTACAATAATCCCATTCTGCCTATAACTATGTAATGGCCTAATTAAATTGATAATCATCCCCCATATTTTGATATGAATACATAACTACATTATCACTAAGAGAAGCATTTGAAATATTAGTGGTATTAGATATTTTACCAGTTATTACATTTTTTAAGGGTGTTCTAATTACTAAAAAATAATTATCATCATTTATTTTATTATAAATTTCTTCAGAAAATTTACGTTTTAATTTTGTAAATGGAATTTCTTCTATATCTTCATCACGTACATTAGTTAATGATATAAGTGCAGTATCTTTAATAGTATTATTAAAATCTCCTGTTATTAACTTATTAATTAACTTATCTAATCTTTTTAAATAATTCTAAATATTTTTAATTATAGGTAATACTATATTTTCTTTATTACTAATTTCTGTATCAATGCCATATTTTTTAAGTTTAGTAATTACATTGAATATATTAAGTGGAGACTAATTTACTTTAGTGTATACATCATTAGCATTATCTTTATCAAGTAATTCAATATATTGCATATAAAGATTACATAAACAACCTCTTAATTGCTTATATATAGTATCTTCTTTAATATTAGTATTTTTAACTATATTTAAATCTAATAATTTATCAGATGAACTAATATTAACAGATTTATCATGATATTTTAAAATATCAATATCATTAAAAATATCTTTTATTAATTTAGAATTAAAAGATTCATTTATATGTGTATATTTCATAATGCTGTATCACTCTTTTTATTATATAATTTACGCCAATTATTAAATTTAGTATTGAAATCATGACAGAAATCTATATAAAACTAAATGGTTTTTTCTCCTTCTGGTGTATTTAATTTATTTTTGTTACTATTTAATTTTTTAAGGTAACTATATAATTTTTCAAACATATTATATTCTTTTGACATAAAATTATATAGCATATTAAGTAAAAGAATTTTAGTAAAATTAAAATTACTCTTATTATTATTCTACAGCATATCAGTATAATGGAAATAGTCAAATATATAAGTTATATCATTATAGATCGTTTTTAATACCTCATTTAATTCATATCCTTTAGATGTATTATCATAATAATCCTCAAAATTATTAATATAATATGTATATAAAATTGGAAATAATTTCCTTAATGGATGCAAATGTATATAATTAAAAGTTGCTTCTTTTTTAATATTATCTGGTAAATTAAGGTGTTTAGTAGTATAATTATCTTTAAATATCTAATATTTTGATGTAGTATTTTCAGGTACTTTTATATAAAATACTTTATAATTTGATAAATTAACTTCTATATTTCTTTCATATTCTAAATCACTATATATCATATAATCATCATATGATATTACATTAATTATAGTTGAAATTATTTCTTCTAATGGTTCATATGGTATAATAGGTAAATTAATATTATCAATAGTTACTAATTTTATGTCATTCTTAAACGTATTTAAGGAGTTTTTAATATCCTCTTTATATATAGTGAATTCTGTTGTTTTATTAAAGACATGGTATTTTGAAAAATTCTATCTGTGTGGGTTCTTATAAAAATATCCAGAAAGGCTATTATCCTTAATAAAAATTATATACTAATGATATGGAGTTCTTTGCAATTTATTAATATTAATAATATTCTTAATATCAGTTGCACTCTATAAAGATTCTAACATATCATCTGTTACATTATATAAAGGTCTCAGATTAATAGGTAATTCATTAAATGAAATTTCAAAATTACCGGACATATAGTTATCAAATAATTTTAATAATTTATTATAACTTTTATTAATAATATTAATATAAGATATATTTTTATCATCAATATTAATATTACTAAAATCATATGTAGATATTATCTCATCTACTTTAGCATATTCTTTAAATTCATGTGTAGGTGAAATTATAGGGTCTTTAGTATTATCTAAAAATAATTTTTTTGAATATTTAGGTTCTATTAAATTTAAATAATTCATATAGATTTTATCTATACATATATATATCTAACTAACTATATAATTAGAATGTGGGTCTATTTCATCTCTACGGTGCTGTAAATATGAATATATACTATTAGCAGGTAAATTATTATCTCCTATACTATATTTTAAATTGAGAGTATTATTAATTATAGTTTTTATAAAATTACTATTGAAACTTTCATTTAGCGTGTTACTCATATTATATTTGGTTTATTTAACGTAATTTAACATTTGACTATATCAGAACTCTATACCTTAATTTAGAATTTTTGAAATTTTAAATTTAATTTTCATCTAAATATGTTAAATTATCAGTGTCCAATTCACTCAATAGCTTTGGTAAAATTTCAAGTACTTTATTTATTGGGATAAAATATGAATATAGTAAAACAAATTTATCAGATATTTTTTGGTTAGCGTTATCTTCTAAATATCTTTCTTTAACCATATCTTCTATAACTAAGTGGTACTTATGTGCTATATGGTCAAGATAATCTATATTTTCCATAGTATTACGAAGGCGTACTGTACACCATATTTCATCAGTGTCCTCAACATCTAAACACTATTGGATTTTATAAATATTCGTATTATATTTATGGCTATAGTGTCCTTTTGTACAACCTAATATATACTTCATAAAAGTATCACCCTTTGCGGAATCTGTATCTAATTCCCATTTATACTATTGTAAATAGTTATGTTTATAAGGTTCTAAAATATCCATGAAATTTTCTGCAAATGTCGTATCAACATCATCTAACTATTTCTCATTAATTTTGTTATTATTAATAAGTTGTTTTCTAACTTCATTTTCTATCAAATACTGAAGTTGCTTCTTTGTAAGTTTCATTGATTTTTATATTTTAATTATTTATTAAACTTATTAAATTATACTAAAAGGGTGTGAATAAAAATATTCACACCCTTAAATATTTTAAATCAAATATAAAGTTAGAAATTTCGATTCATAATTAACTCATCTAAAAACCTTGATAATGAACTTAGATCATTGAGAGGTATATGAACTTTATAATAATCATCCCATACTTCTCCTGTGTACATGGGATATTTTCTCAGCAATCTATTAATAGCCCAATTAAAGTCTTCTAAAAATTTATCCTGATAATCGCCAATATAAAATGTTATAGTAAGTTCTCTTGCACCTGCTAACAACCCTTCAACATCATCAACATCAAGCTGATATGTATCCATATCAACATAATCTTCTAAATTTTTTACTTCATTATCATCTATAGTAAAAGTATAACCATCATCAGTAGCCTCATTTATTGCATAATCAAGAACGGGATTTAATATATCTACCAATTCTTCTGCTATGCTATTAATATCCAGTACACTCTCATTAATTCGTAATCCAAGACTATTAATTTTATTACCATGAAGTTTAAGTTGTTTTTTAACTTCACTTTCAACTAAATATGTAAGTTGTTTCTTTGTAATTTTCATTATATATTAGAAATTTTCTATACTATTTATTAAAAAGCAGACATGTACTTATTCCTGTATCGTATTGATCAAAGTCGTCAGTATTTCTTTTATGCTCTATATAATTACTATTGTTAATTTCTACATTATATAATTTCAAATTATGTGCATCATTATATAATTTTATATATAGATTTTTATATAAATTATTATTCTTTATATAATTAGTAAAGCTATTTAAAAGTTCACTATATATCGGATATGGTGTATTATAAATTAGTTCTACTACAGTAAAGCTATTTTTATTTTCATAACCATATAAGTATACTATAGTGTTATCATCACACATGGCTTTATAACATTTAAGTTTATTCCCATACTATGAAATTATTTCTTCTGAATATAAGGAATTATTTTTAAGAATTTCTAAATCAACGTTTTCATAAGGAATAAACTATAAGTCTTTACCGCTATTTTTTTCTCTACAATGTAATAAAATTAAGTTCTCTACAATATCAGGTTTATTTAATATGTCTTCTTCCCAAAAGCTAAGTAATGTATTACCAGTTTCTAAAACTCTTAAATATTTTTTATGATGATAATTTTTAGTATGTTTTGCAGTACTATGCCAAAATGATCCATTACATTCAATACATAAATTATAATCTGGTATGTAAAAATCCACTTCTAACGGCCTAATTATAGTTCTACAATGTTGTATATAGTTTATGCTATTTCGGTCCAATACAGACTGAATAATAAGCTCTATTTTGGATGTTTGTACTTCTGGAGGATTGCATATAGGACAAATACAACCACTTTTATATCTATCCTCCATGGTCCTGTTATGTGCAATGCCCACATTAATTGAAAATTCTTTATGCTTATCACAACAATTATAGAAAATAAAATGATCTTTATGTTTAGGGTCTAATTCAATATCAAAACCAGTATGTTTTCTTATAGTATCTAAACGAGTTTGCCTTTCTACAATGCTTTCGCATTTCCTGCTACAATACTTATAATACCCACGTAAGGCTTCAGAATATTTTAATTCTTTTCCACATACTGGACAAAGTGGTGCATTTTCTAAATTATTCTTTATCCTATATATAGCTTCTTTATAATTAGGACAATTAGGAAATCGATTAATCAGATAATTATAAATGCCAGTTGCTTTTAAATTACTTATATGGTTTTGTAAACCCCTTCCAATCAAATAATTTCTAACATACTCATCATCAATGATTATGGTATCATATAATTCACAAGCTTTGCTGCAATATGTCCCATACCCTTCATTAAAATTTATAAATTTCAAAGGTTTACCACAAGTTTTGCATAATTCAGGACCATTTAGTTTATGATACAATCGATATAGAATTTCTACATATTTTAATTTTTCATTTGGAAACTAATCTACTAAAATTTCTTTATAACCATGTTCAATAAGATATTTTTCTTTTACTTTATTATAATTAATTTCTCCATTCTATATAATGTCATTAAGTATGTCTTTAATTGAAATATTTGTAGGTACATTATCTGTTTCTATATATTGTTTACTACAACTTGTGCAACAAAAATCCATAAAACCCATGCTACTAAATGTAATAGGGTTACCACAATTTTTACATACAGGCCTTTCCTCTATACCATGTAAAATACGATACACAGTTTCATGTATACATGAGCTATCTGGATAACGGTTTAATAAGTACTACTTTATATCTGGGTGATTATCCATATAAATGTGCCTGGTCCATGCTGGATTTATACTACCATTCTTATTTAAACAATGTGTTTTTATATAATCATCATTAATATTCATATATAGAAAAAATGGGTTAGAAACTTTATGATTTCTATCCCATTTAATTATATAGAATTTAATAAAAATTGTTTAACTTTTATTAAGAATTTTCAGTATTTGATTGATAACGATTTACTGTCAAACGCATTAAAATACGCTCCATGCCATGATTAAATGACAATTTTATATCGACGATTCCGTAATCACTTTCAATAACTTCTTGTGTATTATTAGATTCGTTACATATGATTTCGAATGTTGAAATAGCACCAGAGGTTTGCATTGTAGAGAGTATAGGTGTAAGAGTTTGTACGATAGCTGCACGTGTTGCAGGTGTATTATACAAGAAGTTAAATGTTTTGAGAACTGCGTTACATTCAAGTTCTACTGTATTTAAGTTTTCTCTTACATGTAACTTATTGAAGTCTGATTTAATATCTTGGTAACAAGTTTGATTACCATAGATCATGATTTGTCTGTTATCCTTAATGATAGTATTAACTCCAAAAGGTTCGAGGTATTCACGATCAGGAACATCTGAATCAAATTCAATATCTTTCACAAATTTATTTGTTATAATACCAGATTGGTTAGCACAGATTGCATATGCATCTGCAATACCTGTAAATTTGCGATAGAATACATTTGCTACATCAGCTGCAGGTGGAACCGTTATTTTCTTACCATTCTCATTATAAACAAGGTGTGGGAAGAATGCTGCTGTAAACTTAGATCCATTATCTTCTGTTGGAAGTGAGAATACTTTAGAAGCTCCCATTTCTGTATTACCCCCTTGTGGAATGTACTTAGTATCAAATGATGGACGTGATTGTGTACCAACGATATAAGAATCACAGAAATATGGATTAGCTGAAACTGCAAATTGTTTAGCAGATGGTAAATTTAATATTGCTGTACATTTACCTCTATTCTTTGCAAGTCTTGAAAGATATACTTTACCACCGAGTTCACTATCAAGTCCATAAGACATTGAATCAATTATATAGCGGTAATCTACCATAGCAGAGTTACAAAGACCACGTTGTATTCCTGGTTCTTCAAGTACACTATAAATCTTCTTGATACCTGCTTCAATATTAATGCTACCATTTTCATCGTAACCTGGCTTATGGCGAGCTTGTAACTTAAGGCCCTTCATAGGAATGAAACGAAGTGAATGTGAAATAACATCTGAAGTTAATGGTAATTGACGAACTACTGTACGTTCCTTTGTATCGATAAGTACATGTTCTGTTGTAGTTACAAGATAGAAACCAACTGCTCCATTATGTGCTGTAGAAGTTTCACCTTCATAATCATACATCTTACCTTTCCAATTAATCATTCCATTTACCACTGGGATAAATTGTTTCTTAACTACACGAGTTACACCTGGAATAATCTTATATGTTTGTGTTTCACCTGTCTTATTATAATATGTAATATTCTGAATATAATCACCTAATTTAATATAGTCATCTGACCAATATTCTTTATCTGTGATAATAAATTGGTTCTTTATTTCAGATGAAACTGGAATTTCATTCTTCCATAATGACTTATCATTAAAGTAATAAACATTAGATAATTTTGTAAATGCAGCTTTACTTGGCACAATATTATCTTTAGAATCTTCATCATAAAGATAGTTATATGAAAGGAAATTAACACCTGTAATTATTTTAGTTGCATTATTTTCTTGTGTCTTACCAGATGGCTTAATTACCATACCTACAGATGCTGTTGGTTGACCTGTTGGGTTATTTGCAATATCCAATGGAACACCATAAAGGTTTTCAGTACTTTCAACACCAGCTCTTTCTGCATCACGATCAGTGAATAAATTATAATCAATAAATTGATGTGCAGAATAGTGTTGGAATGATGTATCTGCTTTAACTGTAACAATATAATCATTACCCTTATAAGAACGAACAGTTACTAAAAGGTTTGCAAAATAAGTTTCACCATTTACAATGAATGATAATTGAACATTATTTGTTGCACCTGTTGGATTAGATGCTAAAGACTTATCATCCTGTGAACCATAATTATAATGTACAACAGTAATACTATTATCTGGTATAATCTTCTTAGTTAATGAACCAGTTTCAGAAAGAATATAATATTCTGGGTTAATAAGGTTACGTAAGTTATTAGTTGTAGCCTTCTTAAATGTTTTTACATTCTTATCTGTAATTTCAGTATCATCTGGGTTAGATGTTTTAATGAAATCCATTGGGAAATATATACCAGTTGTATAGAATACATTTTCTAAATCTGTAGAAATAGGGAATGTAGTATTATTAAATTCCTTTGTGATATAATAATTAGGTTCTTGATTACCTGTTACTACTTCTTCTACCATACCCTTTGCCATTGAAGCACTTGCTCCAGGTTTAACAAAACCAATTGTCTTCATATCACGAAGGATATGTTTCTTATCTACATTATCAGTAACATTAGATAACTCTGATGTTTTAAATACATATTGAGTATCGGTTTTACTATTATTATCAGTTACATACCATACATTCTCTTTCTTTAATGCTACAGGTTTTTCTGCTTCTTTAACAAGGATAAGGTTCTTATCATTATCAAATACATTAGAAAGAATTACAGGGTGTGCGGTAAAATTACCAGTTTTCTTTACACCTACTTCAGTATATGTACCATCAACAGTTACATTATTATTAGATGTACTGATATATTCATAGTTAAGTGCTACTTTACCTTTATTATCATTGCTTGTTAATAAATTACGGAATGTCTCATGACCTACCATATCAACAATATAATTATTAGGAGAGCTTTCTCCATCTTCAGCAGTAAGTTCACCATCATTATCAATATCAAAACCCCACTCACCTGAATGTGGATCTGATTCAGTACCGTCTGCACCAGAATAATCATAATTTAATACATGAGCGGCATCTTCATTAAATGACATTAATAAACCAGTTGTTTCTGTAGCTGCATTAATCTTACGTTCGATAGAAAGATTATTACCTTGTTGATCTACGAAATCTGGAATAATAATACCTGTCCATGAACCTAATAAAGTTACGCCTTCAGCTGAAATGAAGTTATTAATCTTACTCTTAATAACACCCTTTTCATCAAAGTATGAACCCCATACAGGGTCAGTTGAAAGTACACTATAATTACTCCAATTACCTTTTACACAAACAACTTGTATAAAGTAATCAGAAATATAATCACCTGGACGGATCCAACCGAATGGTATATTTGCGGCACCACCATACCATGCAGATGCTGTACGGTCATAACCAGAAATGTTTTCAGGCTTGAATACTAATATAGAGAATTCTTCTGTACCTACATTAGCAAAGTTCAATAAGTTAGTATGTTCATATGAACCTGAACCTTGTGTATAATCTTGTGAATCCAAACCGCGTGCTGCTGCTGCAGTCAATAATTCTTTATCAGGAGTCCAGAAACGTGAACGGTTATATAAGCTTGAATATGGTGTAGTACCAACAAATGGTATCACATCATCTTGCTCAGTACCGTACAAATTGAAATCGACGGTAGTAGAAAGATAATCATACTCACCATATTTGTTGTTCTTTGTAGGTATCTTTGGATTAGCTTCAGCTGCATTAAGAGATAAAGCTGCATAGTTAACTTGGTCAGGACCAGAATAAGTGTCATCTACCTTTAAAAGATTGAGTGCAAGTACAGGACCATTGGTTAACAATGTACGAAGCATTCTATTAAAGAAACAACCTTTATGTTCTAACTTAGTATCGACATCACCGAATACTGCAAGACGATCTGAATCATCCTACAAATATACAGGACGATTGAATGGACCTTTATTAGAGAAACCTGGCATCAAACGTATTGCATTTGTTGTAGTATTGCTTCTTGTAGAATTATCAATTTCTATGGTATATACACCTGCTGCCTTAATAGACGAAAGATCAAGTGAAATTTTTCCCATTTGTCTAAATATATTATCTTTTAGTTTTATTATTTATTACAAAATAGACTGGGTATAATACGAAAAAGGGAATAACTTTTAAAGTTATTCCCCAAATAATATAAAAAATATGTTCCTAAAATTTAGGATTGGATTGGTTTATTTTTACTTTAATACACAATATAGTGTAATATCACCATTTGTAGATCGTGTTGAAACTGATACATAGTCAAAACCGCACTGTTCTTTTACTTCTTCACATACATAAACGATGTACTCACGATCACCACTGAAATCAAATTCAGGGTTAATGGTCAACTTCACTGCAGATTGTACAGTATCTGAACCTGGACAAAATTCATGCTTAATTGAAGTATCTGAAAGTTTTGTTACAATATCAGAAACAACCTTATCAAGCTTACTATAAATTAGATCTGCTTGACGTGCTTCATACTCATTCTTAAGCATATCATTTACTGATAGCTTTGATTGTGTCTTCTGCATTACCTTAGAACTTTCTGTATTTTCTGATTCTTCGGTCAGATTAGAATCCTCTACATCTGGAGTTTCATCAACCTCTTCATCCGCAACATTATTAAGCTCCTCTAATAGAGTACTGATAAAATCTGGAATAGATTTGAAGTGCGTTGTTTCCTTTGTACCATCATTATGAATAATAGTACCGATAACATCTTTCAAAGAATTATTAGTAGTAAGTTTGATTTTATCACCATCCTTAAAAATTTCCTTAATCAACTTCATAGCTCCGTCATTCATATTTGCCATAATTTTATAAATTAAAAGTATATTAATTATTTTTGCTTTATAACTATTATAAAAGTTTTATTCAAAAAGTCTATATTTTACATTATAAATTTAATCCATCTAATGAATTATGTGTAAAATATGGTTGCCATTTAATTTGTTTTGTATCTATATTATTATCTCTAAAATACATCATAACATCATTAATATCCCATTTTTCTCTATATGGTAAATTAAAGTCTTGCTTAAATTTTTTCCACATGAATACATTATAACCTCGTTTTAATGCATCTAATGCATGTTCAATTCCAGTTTTATCTGAATCATAAACATACCAAAATGGTAAATCAACACCTAAATTTTTTGAAGCACCTGAAGTTGCTATGCAATTAGGTAATAAAAATGCATCTAACGGTCCTTCAGTTACTAATATAGGTTTATATATATTAATATTGAATATATTAAATAGAGATGATAGATTTTCAATATAATCTGGAATAATACCGGCACTTGCACCATATAAAGCATTTCTCAAACGAGTAATCTGCATGGTATTATAATTCTTATATTTAAGTGGTCGAGTTTGATACCCTATAACATAATCATTTTTAATAGAATTTAATATTACAATTTTATCAAAACGACGGCTATATAAGAAATTCTTTAAGTTATATTGGCACCTATGTATAAGATAACTATATGCCTCATGTGTAGTTTGTTTATTAATTTCTTCTAAATTAAATACTCTTTTAATTATATCACGTGGTATAGCATATTTTAAAGCATTTTCATAGTCAATAACTTCTGATGTTAATGCAGTAGAATTTGCACCATATGCAAAAGTACTTGGAATTGTTAAATTATTTTTAATATATGTAATATCATTTAATGACATAGGTTCTTTAAAATCTTCAAAGAACTTTACTAATTTAACACTTTTACCACAATTAAAACATTTAAAATGACCTGCATATTTACCTGATAATACAATATTACCACGTTTCTTACTTGTATTAGATGCAGAATCATGACAATATGGACATGCAAAATTAAATCCAGTTTGGGTTTTCTTGATATATTGTTTTGAATATATATCAGGAAATTCTGCATTTAAAATCCGTTGTACTTTATCATATACTTCTGTATTAAATTCTTCTGATGATATATTAGTAGTAGTTAAACTACTGGTGTCAATGTTAAAATTAAATACAGATTCATTTACATTGTTCATATATTTTATAATGTATTATATTAAAAATGTCTCCCTTATATTCAAAAAGAATAAAAAGGAGACTACTAAAAATCATATAAAAATTATGCAAAATTAGTTGTTAAGTATATTTTAAATCATTTGACCATTTAAAATATCATCAATACCTAATCCCATATTTGGTGTATCTTCACTACCTTGTGTAGTTGAAGAAGGTGTTGGAATTGGGCCAGCAGAACCTATAATATCTGCAACATTACCAGGAATATTAGAACTGAAATTCTGAGCAGGAGCTGAGGTAGGCATTGCATTACCCATACTTGGTTGTGGAATTTGCGGTACTTGTGTCGGCATTCCCATTTGTGGCATCATACCTGGCATAGCATTAGGCATTCCCATTTGTGGTACCATACCTTGTGTAGTGGCTGCAGCAGCAATTGAACGATCAGGATTTGAATAAATCTGAATACACTCATTTACAAATTTAGTTGTATCCTCATCCCATGGATGATATTCATAACGAGAAGTATCTGGACAATTATCCTTAAAATATTTAAGTACTTGCTTCTGACCTTCTTCAGTACTACAAAGTTGTGCAGTAATTGGAATAATTTGATTATTTACAACCATTCTCAATGCTGTAGCATTTTCATCCTGTACAGAGAAGAATTGGCTATTATCATAATTATTAAAACCTGAAACTTCTTTACATTCTACACTGAATGGACGTGCACCAATAATTGCAAATGGATTACCAGGCTCACCCATAGGAGGATTAAACTCTGCAACAATCTTCTCATAAATCTTAATGCCATATCGCCAAATAAGAATCTTATTTTCAAGTTGTGGTTCAGAAGGACACTTCAAAACCTGTACCATTGATGTAAATGATTGGCGGCGTGAAAAATGCTTAGAATTCTCCTTCAAAATAGGATTTGCTGAATTACGCAAAGCAAAGAATGTATTTTGAATAGGATCTGGTTCACCTACTGTAGATGGACAATCAATTTCCTTACGTGTGTTAGTTACTGGATTAGTTAACCAACAAGAGAACTTCTGAAGAACAGACTTATTATTTGGGTCGTCTGTATGTGGAACAAATCTTACCACTGCCTTATATACGCCATTCTGTCCTTTCTTTGCGCTTGGCTTAAATTCTACTTGGGCATTGTCCTAAGGTGCCGTTACTTTTGGTTTGTTGTTAAAAAAACTGTCTAATACGCTCATTTTGTTAAATTCGTTAAATTTTAAATTTTGTTAATCTTAATTACTTTAAATGTTAAATCTTTAAATAGTTAAAATTGATTTTAATTACTCCACTATGAACATATTAAACAATGTTCTCGTGTTTCGTTATATACATTATATTTATTTTCTTAAAAATAGTCTTAAATTATTTCAGATAATTTTTCATTTAATTCATTAAATGTCATAAATTCATTATCAGTAGATGTATCTGCATATACTTTAGATCTTTGTAAATCACATGCATCAAAAACTTCATTAAATAGTTTTATTTCAGTTTTTATTTTTTCATATTGGTCATTACCAATAGATAAAGAATCACCATCTTCATTTTTAATTACAAAGTTAGGATCTTTGACTAAAAACATATTTAGAAATACATTATCATAACCAACATAATATGTTAAGTACTCATTTAAGTCTTTAATTTTCTGTAATATATCATCAGAATTTCTATCTCTATATATCTGTCCATATACATACTCTGAAATCCATGATCTATCTAATATAATATACTTATGCTTATCCTTTCGCATGCAATTAAGAATACTCTCTACTGCAGCTATATTATATTCATCTGTAAGATTAGCACTCTCTTCATTTGTTCTTCCTATAATAGGATTAAAATGAAATATCATTACATCATTATCTTGTAAATTTTCTGACGATAATAAATGTTCTTTAAGCTTATCTATATAAGTACTTTTACCTGTATTGTCAAGACCTTCTACTATAATTACGTTCATATATATAAATTAATTTAAACAAAATTGAATTGCATTTTCAAATGTAGAATCTTCTGTATCAGTAATAATATACAAATCATCTACTGCTACATCCAAATCAAGTCTTGGCGATGTAGTATTATAAATCACATAATCAAAATCATTTGTACTATAAGCATCATTTATAAATGAAAAAATTTCATTTTCATTTTCATTATTAGGGCCTTCTATATATTTTATTACACTCTTATTATTAGTTTCTTCATCTAATGTCAACATGAGCTTTTTACAAAATTCATTACGCTTATCCTTCTCTATATCCTTTACTAAATATACTACAATAATTTTAGTTATATACTTTTCCATATATTTTATTTTTATTTTTAAACCATTAAATCTTCTTCTTTTATTTTAGAGAAACCATTATCTCCTCTTGTAACTTCCATACAAACATCAAAGTATTCTGTATCTATATTCACATGGCTAACTACATATACATTTAATTTCATAGCAGCTGCAAATTGTTTCATATAACCTAATAGTAACTATGAATTTTCAGTATCAAGAAAAGAAATTAACTCATCTATAGATAATATATTGATTGATTGATATTTCCTTTTCAATAACTTAAATAGACTACATAACACTACTAAATCTACTCGGGTCATTTCACCATCACTTAAAGTTTCAGGTGGAACCGGAGCACCAATATCAGTTAGTTTAGGTTCAAACTTACTATCAAATTCCAATTGATAAGGAAAATTTAATAATGATAAATTACTTTCAATTTCCTTATTTAATAAAGGCAAGTAATTATTTATGACCTTCTACTTAACACCTTCAATAGAATATACAACAGAAAGTGTACTTAAGTCTTCTAATTTCTATGTTTTTTCTACTAAATTATCCTAAATAGTTTGTATCTATTCTGTGGTTTGTGTTATAATCCTCTCTATTGCTGTATATTCTGCACTATTCTTTAATTTCTCTGTTATGATATTATTTTCATTAGTCATTTGATTAATCAAAGAATTATTCTACAAAACTGCATTCTATATCTTCTATAGGTAATCATTATATTGTACAATATTATTAGATAATTCTACAATTTTTTCTGACAACTATGTTTTTAATTGTTCCTATTCAACTTTCTTATCATTAAGTTCTTTTCTCAACTAATCAAATTCTGTGGTAGAAAAACTTGAACCACATGTTGGGCATTTATCTTGTGAAAATAATGTTAACTTATCTACATACTACTTTACTAACATAGAAGTTTTCAATTCTTGGTTTTTTAGTGTTTGTATATCATTACTAATCTTCTATTGTTCCTAATATGCTTTCTGATATGCTTCATTAAGTCGTTGTAAATTAGAATTAGCTTGTTCAATTTTCTTTTTATTCTCTTCTATCTTTTCCTTATTATCTTCAGTCATATTCTTTTCCTATAACCGAATAAGCTCTGTATTTGCATTCTATACAGTTTGATTTAAAGAATATACGGTAGAATTATCTGCATTAATACTTGCACCTAATTCTCGCATATCTTTCTTTATTTTCTCAAATACTATATTAATAGCCTCTAATGAAAATACTCTATCAATAATCTATTTTCTATCAGCAGGAGACATAGTAAGGAATGATTTGAATTTCTTCATTGAAATACTAATCATATTAGTGAATGTAGCTTGAGGCATTTCTATAATTTCCTAATCTATATAAGCCTGTGCATCACGAGTACCATAGTTCTCAATATTAACACCATCTTTAAATACAGTTAATCCATTAGGTTGAAACTTTCGTTCTATTACATAAGTATGCTATCCTTTGATGATAGTACCTTGTAACCACCCATTTTTATTAACTCTATTTGCGATTGCAGTTTTAGAAACTTTCTCTAATTTACCATATAATAATAAACATGGTAATGAAAGTATGGCAGATTTCCCTGCTCCTGACTAACCTTTTAATAAAATTAATTTACCTTCGTTACCATATTCTATTGTCTATACCTATTCTCCATATGCAAATAAATTTTTCCACTATATCTTTGTAAAATGCATTTATCGTATATAATCTTGTTTTATATTTTAATTAATAATTATAATTTAATTTTTAAGGAATGTTTGAGTATTGAACAAATTTATTTTTAACTTTTCATAATCAGTTTCTATAATTTCATAAGTTGTAATTCTTAAATCTGAATCATCTGGGCTATTATATGTATATCTTATAGTTACAGAGTCTAATAGCTTAAACGTAATAATCGTAAAACCTTCATCCTCATTGAATCTTATATGTTCTTTCCCGAGATAAAACATTTTATAATACATAGTAGATAAAAGATCATATTGTTTCTCTCTGACAGCTTTATATATGTTAATACTTATAGTTACTTTGTTAAGGGAATCTTCAGTTAATAAATTACCATGCTTCATAATTGCAGCAAAGTTATTAATACCCATGAGGTACTTCAATTTATCTGACATTAACATAGAATCCCAAATAGCATGATATGAAATATCCTTTAGTGATTGGGGATTTTCTATGTCTTCTTTAGCTGTATTAAAATCAAACATTTACTTAATTCTTAAATTACAATTCATTTAACTCTTCAAGTGCTTCTTTAAGGTATATATCACTTATACCTTTAAGAGTATGTTTTCGTTCCTCTGTAATATTCTCAATATTATCAATACTAATATTAATAAGCTCAGATAATGTCATTTCTTTATATTCTTTCTCATCACCCTCTAAAATATTAGTGTTTTTCCGAATTACTAATAAACGAACACATTTTGCAGTACTACCCTACTGGAGGTTATAAATGTCCACTTTTTTCTTGAATTTTGCTATATTTTCCTCATTTATGAGCACAAAATTGTAGTTATTATTGAGAAAATTGGCTCTATTTTGAGCATTTAATAAAAGTAAGTCTTCTATCGTAATTTTATGAAATATCGGACTATAATCATTTTCCTTGAATTTATACGATAAATCTTTCAAATCAAATATATATAATCCTTTCATATTACCTATATCTCCTCGTGTCATTTGATATGGGCAACCTATATATAATACACGCCCATTCTCTTGACGATGGTGTATATGACCTGAAATAATCAACCCATTAAATGCATCAGGATTTGCACCATTTACAATAGACATACCATTATCCATTTTCATCTTTGCAATTTCAGTATGCATTAGTGCAATACCAGCTTTATTAGTATAGTTAGCAAGGAACTTACTTTCCTTTGTAGTATCACCTAAAAATGGAATAGCTATAATATTTTGTATAATAGATTTCTTATCAACAGGAGAAATAATATTAATAAAAGTGGGATCTTGTATAACAGTCACTCCTTTAATAAGATCCATTGTTCTTAATGATGTATTACCTTTATTAGTTTTCTTAGATAAATCATGATTACCATTTATAATATATACTGGTAATATCTTAGCAATATCCTAAAATATATCTATACTCATATTACTAACATTTATATCAATAGATTTTCTATCATCATAAACATCACCTAATACAAATACGATAGCTTTATCATCTTTAGATAATGATTTCTTATATTCTGTAATTATAGGAATAAACCAATTATAAAAATAATCTTTCTAATTTTCTTGCCACTCTTCTGAATTCTATCTAACTCCAAAATGTATATCTGAAATAAAAATACATTTTGTTGCACATATATCTAACTATGGTATATTTTCAAATTCAGAAGAATTATTATCTAACTTTGTCATTATTTATATATTTCTTCTTATTGTATTTTATTTACTTTTTAAGGTTTTGTTTACTAAAAAGGGAAAGAATTTTTAATTTCTTTCCCTCATTATATATACATACTTAACTTATGCATATTACTTACGTTTTGTTGGCTGTTTATGTGCAGTAGTAGGTTTCTTAACCAATTGGTGTGTATTTGGAACCTTAAATTTATATATAGTTGTAACTTTAGGTTGACACTTTTTTTCAATGTTTGCCATACGCTCCTCCAAATGTTTTAGAGTATTATTGATTACACCTACATTTGCATTAACAGAAGTCTTTGTTGTTTCTGTAATCTTGTCACAATTCTTTTGATTATTACGATCCATTACAGTAACAATATTGTTTAGTTTGGTTGACATACACTTACAATTTGGATCATGCACAATATAATTGCCCGTTGGACGATTGATTTCCAAGAACTTGTGGTTGTGGTAATCAAACTGTACTACCTTCATCTGCACAGTAGAATCAGAACCAATCGAATCTAATGTAGCAATTTTCTGTTCTGTTGTTGATTTCCAGCTCTGTGCACTTTGCCATAATAGTGTAATACCCAGTATAATAATTATACATTGCATAATCAGTGCATAGTTAAGAGACTTCAACTTGTTAAAATACTTATTCATTTCCATATTTTATATTTTTTATTTGTTTATATTTTAATTAACAATGCAAAGATAAGAAATTTATTTTAACCATAAAAATTTTTATCCATAAAATTCAATAAATTTGCACTATTTAGTACTTCTGCCTGTTTCAATCATTGCATATTCACGATGACGACGTGGTTTATGACCCGGTTCATATACATGTGAAGTCTTAATACCTTCAATAGCATATTCAAAATCTTTTTTATTAACATTACCATTAGCATCAAAACGGCATACTTTTAATCTTTGATAGAACTTAGATTTTCTTGCACCTTTCTCACCACAGTTATAAATGAAACTTACCATACCATTTACAAAACCTTGAGTAAACTTAAATCGTGGATCTAAATCATTAAGCAAACGTGTACACATCTGTTCGTACTTCTTCATATCTTCATCAAATAATTTATCAGCCTGCTCACGAGTTAATCTCATTGGTGTTTTATCACCCGGATAAATTACATGTCCCCACCCAACTGTATAATACTTTTCGGTATGTCCAGACTTCTTATTATGATACTTATATGCTATTAAACGGCATTTTTCAAAATCCTTAATAAGGTCTTTTCCTTTCTCATCAATATGATAAGGTCCTTTAACATAAGTTCTATTATCTACTTTACTTGTTGATGCAGATGTATTAACTAATTCATTAGTATTATCCTTGAAATTATTATAAACATAATCTATAATAACATCACGAGTTACTACATTATCTGCAACTTCTGTAACATTAGCACTATCACTATATAAAGTATCTAATTTAGATATTACTGTATTAGTATAATATGTATCATATGCCATATTACCTAAAATAGTACATATCACAATACCTAATAGGAAAATATATTTTTGATTCACTTTTAACATAACTCAACTCATTTATTAAAAAGTTAATTACTTCACTGACATGTTACTCAACATTAAATCAGACAAGATCTGCTTCTCTGCTGACACTTTATTAGATGACTTTGATACCTTCATACCATAAGTGAACAACTTATTAACCTCATTAGATTTCAATAAATCCTTTGAAGTTTCAGATAATTTAATGTTATCTTTCTTAATAAGATAAACATTACCATGACGTGAAACCTTATAACATGTAGATGTTTCACCAACAATAATAACCTCTACCTTATCAGCTCCAGTTGTTATACCTTTAATATAAGTATTAACCTCAGCTGCATTTATAACTGAAATAGAGCTATAATAAACTTTTTCATATTTTCTATTTTTTATTTGTTCTTATTTTAATTAACAATGCAAAGATACAATATAAAATCCATATAAAAAAGAAAACGACCATAAAATTTATGGTCGTTAACATTATTTAACATTTAGTGAAAATTATAAATTTAGTTATTACTTACGTTCTGTATCCGCTACATCATCATTATCTTCTTCCATAAGCATTGTAATAAAATTATCACGTTCTTCATCAAACCACTCTATAAAATCAGTAACAGAAGGTAATGAAATACTATCACTAATACACGTTTCATCAAGTTCTAAAATAAACTGTGTTAAAAGTTCTTTAGTCTCTACTTTATAGATATTTGCAGTGCTAACTTCGTCATTATACGTTATTCTAACTATAGCATAGTCTTCAAATGAAGGTTGTATCAGTAATCCTTCTGCTTTACTTATATCTATGAATGCGAATTTACCGCATTTTATTAATTGCTTTTCCATATATTTTTAATTAAACAAACTATTACTTTTTAGATACTTGTCCATATCCTTAAATACTTCAGCTTCTAATGCTTTTTTCTTATTAGCATTTTCATATTTTGTACCCTTGAATAAATCAGGTGCTTTGAAATTCCAAAAATTATATTCAGGTGTATCTTTTATCATCCAATTTAATGTATCTTTATATTCCTAAATATGTTCAGGGAATAATTTAGAATTTAATTCTACTAATACTCGTTGGCGCTATACACGTTCATCTATATCAATATCATCAATTTCTTTTTTACAAACTTTTTCCATTGCAGCAGGTAATAATTGTATAGATTCACATAAATCTTTTACATTATTAATACCTATTTGATTTCGTATTTTCTATTCCCTACTTGGTGTTATTCGTTGTTTCTTATCACTCACATACCAATGATACATACTTGGAACACAATCACCATCATCACCACAAAATATTTTATGTAATAATACGTCATCTGGATTAGTTTCTTCTAATTGAATAATTGTATTCTATTTTAATAAATTCTTTATATATGCCTTTTTATTATCAACGGTACCAAAAAATATATCAGCTTGATCTTCTGCATTTACCCAATCAATAAATTCTTTTGTTGCATATATACTTCTTTTATTAGCCTTTCCCTTCCCTTTTCCTGTTGTATTATATACTACACAATATTGATGTGTATCTTTATCAAAAGAAATTAACTATCGTAAATCTGCATCTGCACTTACTATAATAGTATTATATTCAGGATATTCATATTTTACTAATTCTGTACACATCGCTACAATATCATCGGCTTCGCCATATTCTACCTATGCTACATGTAAACCTTTTTTTGTTAATAGATGTAATAAATCATCTGAACACTTAAATATATTATCCCAATTAAAATTACCATTTTTAGAACGATTTGATTTATACCCTACTTCCTCTGGTAAAATCTATTTACGCCATGGATGCTATGCATCTGTAGCAATAATTATATTTGTTGGTTTAAAGATATTAATTAATGAACATACATCAATGGCAAATTTATATATAAATGACTACATATCTTCAATACGATCATAATTACCAACTTTACCATATAATGAATTCATAAATAATGACCTGAACATCAGGTTACTCCAGTCCAACACTAATAAAACTTTATTCGTTTGCATTACTTTTAAGACTTCGTTTCAATTATTTATAAAGTTAAAAGTTAAAAAAGCCTTAAATATTTGGATGAATTAATGATCCAAAACTATTTTTCCCATGTATTGCCCAACCTTCTAATATTGCAGTAATAAAATAAAAATTAGTTAATTTTAAGTTCTTATATCGTGGCATATAATCTGGACCTAATACCATGAAATTTGCAAGTATTTCATAAGTTCTTCTAACTATATCACTCTAATCACTCAGTTCTAAACGAAGATTGAATGCGTCAGGGTCTAACAAATATTCAGCATTTGTTATAGGAGGAAATTTTTTATGTACCCATTTATCTATAGCTTCTACATGTTGATTTAATACACCGGTTGGTATTATTTTTGTAACAATACCTTTAGAGGGAGAAGTAGTAGGTAATTCCACAAATAATTTTCCTGCATCCGAATTTAAAGCACTTCGTGGTGTCATAAGCCAAGCATAACTTTCAGGGGCTATTGTAGAAGTAGGTATTTGCATTGCTTTAATAGCAGCTGCCATTGCCACATTTAATGCTTTTGTAATAGTATTAATTAATTTAATTACATTATTAATAGGTTCAAACCAAAATGCTAATTTATCATCTAATACTCCATTCTAAACCGGGGTTAATAATCTAATAATAGCATCATTCTTTGCAAGTAATAATCTTGTTATCATTAATCTAATCTTTACAAAACATATATTTAACTTAACTACTACATAATTACGATATATATCTGGTAACCATCTAACATCTCGTAATAACTATGGTAATTCTGTTAATAAATTAATAACTATATTAATATACTATAACCAATGCTATAAGTAATCTACTGTAACATTAACTGGGTCATTTTCTGAAGTTGCTCTCTACACAAGAACACGGTTTGTTAAATCCTTAATAAAACATTCAGTAGAACAAAAACCCTATGCTGGTAAATATGCTAATCTCTTATGGCATATTCTACAAGTACTACCTTCCTTTATAGTTCTACCAAATCTATCAAAAGCATTTTTTGTTTTAACTAATGCTGATATAACTCCTTCTTTACTATTAGAAATTTTATTTTTCTACAAATTACTATTATCTTCTTTAACTTGTAATTGCGTATTATGTATTAAATCTACTATCTAATCATAATGAAAAAATGCTTCTAACACTTTATTATAATCTTTAGGTTCTGACTTAACATAAGACCCATTAGCATTTAATTTAATACCTGAAATTTTTTCTTCTTTAACTAAACTAAATAATTTATCATCTAATTTTATTTCAGGATAATCATATTGTGCGATACCCCAATCCTATGCTTCTGGTACATTATCTTCAGGTAATTTATATTCATATATATCAATTTCTTTCTATTGTGTTATTACTTTACCATTCTTATCTCGTGTTTCTTCAGTAATAACTTTTTTACCTATTACCTATGCTTCTTCTATATTTCTATAATATATGTCTGTACCAGTAAGCTTACCATAATTATGCTAATAAGTTGGAGCATTTACAGTAATATTAATAGGTTGTTGATACATATTACCTACAAATCCTACAGTATTGCCATAACTTTCATTTAAATTATTAAAATTATAATTTACCATTGTGCCCATACCATCTAATACACCAAAACCTACAATAGTAGAATTATTAATTTTATACTTACATTTTTTTACAGCATTACTATAATTACCTTCTATCGTATAGATATATTCAGAATCATGACCCGCAACCAACCCAACATGGCTAATATGTCCAGATGAAAAATTATGAGAAAAATATATAGTATCTCCTGCCTATGGTGTATATGACTATAATGACTATGCAGCAGATTTCCGGAATTTTCCATTTTTCATAAACCATGCAGCCATACCGCTTGCAGAAGCAGTATATGATAAATAGGCCTATGAAATACCGGCCTAACGTGCACACCAAGATACAAATGTTGCACACCATGGCATACCATTTTTACCCCACATTTCCAGATTATACCTTACACAATTAGGACCATTTTCCACTGTGCCTACTTGTGATAATGCAACCTATATAATACTTTCTCTCATTGCCATAGTGTTATAAATGTAAAATTAGTTCTAATTAAAAAGTGAGATAAAATTAAAATTATCTCACTTTCCTTACATTATTATTTAATGTAATTTTTTAATCATTTAAATATTTTATATCTTTTGTTTTAAATGTATATACACCTTTAGCTTCATATAATTTAACATTACAATATTGACCTGTACTTGTAAGTGAAACTAATTCACCATATGCATCTAATCTATCAATATATACAACTGATTCCATTAATGTACCATCTTCCCATTTCTTATAATTTTCATCTGTTAATGGGTATTTGGTTTTAGCATATTGCTTGGTAGCTACTATTCTTTTGCATGACGGTGCCCCAGTAAAATCTGTTAAATAATTACGGTCTATATATAAAGTACCAGTAATAACACGAGGAAGTGAGGTCATATCAGTAAATCGGTTCTGTGTTAAAATTATATCACCATCTACTTTACGTATTTTAATAGGCATTTTTACCCATTTATTATTAGATAAATTTACATCTCCATTTATATCAATACTTACACCTTCAGTATTACTAAAATTATAGGTATAATCTAATATACCATAATAATCACATAACCTATCTATACGGTTAATTTCTTCTTTAAAGATGTCTTTTAACATGTCATCATCCATATTGGAAAGAACATCTTTATTATCTTGATCCATCTACAACACATCATCTGTTGAATTATCATCATCAAAGAATGATTCATGCAATGGTGTATATTTTTTTAATTTTCTATATTTAGGAACTTTAACAATATTCTTCATTTATTAGAAAAACACTTTTTATATTTATTGTATATTAAAACCAAAATTTTTAGTTTTCTTCTTTTACTGAAGTCTTAGCGCATATTTCAGAAGGCTCTATAATTTTAGTTTTAGAAAATCTATTATAAAAAATAACTTCATCAAAAATACACATTATATCAGTGTGTTTAGGAAACTAACCATCATCTATTAAAATTATTTTATTTACATCATATTTCTCCTTAAACTTAGATTTAATAGAATTATATAACTTCTCTGATAATGCTTTGTTTATATATATAATTCCATTATAACGTTTTAAAGAAAGAGCATTTAACATGTGTTTTTCAATTTCAGTATTAATGTAATATATGCTACTCTACTTATTTAAATTTAAATTTAGACTTGTTACAAAAGCAGATACATCAAATATAAAAAAATTTTTTATATTTGAAAATACCTACTTAAGTTTATATTCTGGTTCATCTGTCATATAAATATTTCTCATTAATGTGTGAAAAAATATTTTTATCAATTAGTTTATTTATATTGTTTTTTACGAGGCTTTTTATTTTCATTACTTTGGTTAGTTACTGTATTATTATTACTTCTGGCTGACCTATATACTTGTCCACCAACAGCTTCAGCTTTATACTTATATACGTCTACTGTAGGGTGTTCATTTTCAACCTCAACTATTTCGGAGTCTTCAATATTTTCAGCACCATAATACTCTTCTAACCCACTTGCTACCGATACTCTTAAATCATGTACTGAAATACTATTAGCTATATTAACGATAAATTCATCTGCCATCTTAGCTGGATATACGGTAGTTAATAAAGTAAATACATCTTTTGCTGGTAAATTCAAAGTCACGGCAATTTCAATTTCTCCTTCATCTTTCTTAGACATTTTAATCATATTATCTACTAAACCTTTCTCATCCGATGTGCATGTACTAATAAGATTTTCAGTATTAGATGGTATAGATAATGTAGGTTGTTTACCAGTTATCAATCTTTCTTTAATTATATTACCTGATAATTGTAGTATTCTACCGTCTACATCAATAGTATAATTAGTATTATCATCAAATTCTATTATAGAGGCAGGCATTTTAATATTAGTATTATTAGCAGTATCATTATCAATTATTATTTGGTCTCTTACTGTAGGAGGAACTATATCATTATTAGGAATAGAACTTATATTTTCTTTATCATTATGTTTAATATAATTTTCATCACTTTCTACATTAGTAATATTAACTTTAAGAGGTGGATTAGCTTCCCACTTAACATGATCTTTCATATCTTCGCCCATATAAGCATCTGGTACTTCATATGTTGTACCATCTGCACTTACAGCAGATTGTACATTTCTTTTAATTTCTATTTTATGGAAATGCCATTTATTAAGATCATCACTAAGCTCAGCCATAATTTTCTTCATTCTGAATGCATTAGGATCATTAATAGGAGCAATTAACTCTTTATTACATTTAGTTCCATCATGGAATACATACAATGTTATATCTGGATCACTATCATCTATATAATTAAGTGTAGTGACTTTCTCAAATTCTGGACTATCTGGATTAATATGTTGGAAAAATCTTGGCATAATTTTACTTTTTCTTTATTTTTATACTCTTTATATAAGAGCTAACTATACGAATAGTATTAGTATCATTATTATGTACTCTAATATTTTTATCGTAATTATCTTTTTCTTCTATCTTATTATTTATATTACTTTTATATGGTAATGCATATATTGTATCACCTTTATTATCAGGTTTACCACCTAAAGTTTTTATTAAATTATGTAATACCTTAATAAGATAATTTTTACTTTTTCTTATTAACTGCATATGAATAAAAAATGTATGAGACATAGCATCTCATACATTATATATTCTTATTTTATGTTTGCCTTATTTTTAATTATAAATTTTCAGAATCACTTTGTTCCTACTATTGTTGCTAATTCTATTGATTTGATGTATCAGAAAATCTACTACCAATAGCGCTGGAAATAGATTTAACACCCATTAAGCCCGTGCCAATTCCAAAAAATGCTATAGTTTTATCTATTAATGTTATAACAGTACTTGCCTCACCTGTATGTATAAAATAGAATATTACTAATATTATAAACAGTGTAAGACATACAAAAGAAGTCAATAAACCAACCGCTTTCGTTGCACTTGAACGACCATTTGAATTATTGAATATCTCAGGTATTGAAAATTTTGAAACATCTAATGGCATTTTAAATAACATTAATTTTTACATTTTAAATATTTATTTACTCTTATAAAAAATGAAATATAAAAACCCTGACCATAATTTTCACAAACCTGTCAGGGAAAAATAAAATATAAGAAAAAGTAAATAAAAAACTAAATTAAACCGCCTCAATAAATTTGAAGGCGGTTCAATATCATTTTATAAATTATTTATCTATGTTTAACATGGTATAAATTAAGTTTTTAATCTCACATACCTTTAAATAACTCTGAAGGGTCGATTGTATCTTCCTCTGTAGAACCTTCAGTATTATCTGCATCTGTAGTGTTTTCATCTGAATCTTTATCTTCTGTTGCATCATCTTCATCTGAATCTTCAACTATTTCACCACCAATCATATCTTCAAATTCTTCTTTAGTAATACCATATACATCATCAAGTACCTTAGATAATTGTAATGCATAATCAGTATTAGTTAAAATGAATTTTGTATGACCTTCATTTTTTGCTTCAGCATCATCGGTTTCATCAGAATTTTCCTCTGGTGCATCTTCTGGTTTTTCTTCTGAATTTTCTTCATCAGCTTCAAATAAACGGCGTAAATTACTATATTTCACACCTTCATTAGTATCTTTAGATTCTTCTGACGCATCAGCCTTATCTTCGTCTTTATCTTCTGTAGATGTATCGCCTTCTTCATTTTCTTCAGGTTCATCTTCAGTATCATCGGTAATTTCAATTACATCTTCAGGTATACCAGCATTAACACATGATGCTTTTAAATCTTCAGCAGCATCTTTATCTTGCATTGTAATTACAATGCGAGCTAACTCTACTTCTTCTACTGATTCTTCATCTTGTGGTGCATCTTCTGATGGAGCATCTTCTGATTTAGGTTCTTCTGTTTTTTCTTCAGTTTCATTATCAGACTTATTTTCTTCACCTTGACCAGCGCCAAACATATTTGCTAAATCTTCCTCTGAGAACTCACCTGAATTACCAGCATCCTGATTTTCATCTTCATTAATTAAACCATACTTAGTTGCATATGTACGGTAAGTATTTTCTTCATCTAATATGTTAGAAAGTTTAGTTAATTTAACTATTTCATTCTTAATATTATTTTTAGTATTAAGACTTTCATTTAATGAATTAGATAACTTATTAACTAATTTATTTTTTGCTGCGTTTACTTTAGTTAATAATGTACTTACCTGTGCATTTGTCATTGATTCCAATAATTGACCATTAACTGAAACTTTACTATGTAATGACTTCTTCTTAGCATTCAATGCATTAAATACACTTTCCTTTAAAGACTTCTGAAATTTATCAATTGTCTCAGCTTGACTTGGATCAGCTTCTTTCATTTTCTTTAATGCACCAGCTGCACCAGATACATCAGTTAATGCAAATTTATCACCCTTATCATTCTTCTCAATCTTAGATAATGCTTTTTGTTCTTTCTTTAATTTAGCAAAAGCATCTTTAACTTCTTGAGCACCTATAGAATGACCCTTTACTGAATCTATTACATCTTTAATAGACTTAACAGAGTTATCAAGTTTTTCTTGTTTTGTTTCATCTTGAGCTTTTAAAGATTCAAGAAGATTAACGCGTCTATTTTTTCCAGGGCAGCATCCTTTCTTAATGTTCATAGTAGACGCTTCATTAAGTCTGCCTTCAACGAAAAAACGATTAGAGCGACGGTCATTTCTATGTAATTCTCTGTGTTCTTTAAGTAATTTCTTACGACGTACATTAGCAAAATGTTCCTTCAAAACCTTTGATGTAGCACGCTTTACTGCTTCTACTATATCTTCGTCATCCAAATCAATAGCATCTTCATTGTCATCATCGTCTACATCAAATTCAGAATTATCTCCTAAATTGTAAGTATCATCGTCTAAATCATCAGAGTCATCACCTTCTACATCCAAATCAAGGTCAGAATCATCATCTAAATCCTCTGTATCTTCAACACCTGTAATATTATTACTTGCAAGATATTCAGTTGCATCGACACCATCAACGCCTTCATACTCACTAACGATTTCTTCTACTGCATCTTCTACTGTTGCCATATCTACACCAGATACCAACATATATACATTCATATCGCCATTTCCATCTTCTTGGATTGTACCATTACCAACTTGACCATCTACAACTGCACCAGCATCTGTTAAACGATCGCGTAATTCATTATAATCAACCTCTGGATAATCATTGGCCATATCTGTTATATTCAGCTTAATGATATTTTCATCAGCTGCCATTCCTTCAAATAACTTTTTAAACATTATATAATATAATATTTTGTTTTATGCATTATTTATTTAGGAAAAAATAAAGTTATTATTAATTTACTACTTTAACGTATCAAAATATAGTTTTAATTCATTTTCAGATATAACTCCATCAGTAAGCATATATTTATAACCTGTTTTAAAACTATCAAAATCATTTTCTTTTATATAGTTTCTTAAGGTTGTTGCATTTACAGGAGTTCCATCATCTAATAATACGGGTTCAAATATAATCTCATTAGGTTTAAAAATTTTATTAATACCACTATAATATTTTCCACCTTCATTATATGAATTATAAAAGTCTTCAAATCTTTTATTATCATTTCCTTTAGTTGAAGTTATAATGGTATATGTATCTTTATTAAATGCATATAATATACTTTGCCCTACTAATGTATAACATGCTCTCATTGGATTAGCATCTGGATATACTATAACATTTTTAGAACCTAACTTAGTTTCTACTATATTTGTTATAAATTCAATACTTTTATCTATAGTAATAAATTCACGTGGTGTACTTGAAACAATAATCATGAAATATGAGTCATCATCATTTTTATATGTTTCTATGTATCTCTTCAATAGCATATAATGACCATCATGAAATGGTTTAAATGCACCCGGATATAAAAAAAATTTCATAAAATGTAAAATTAAGTATAATTAAAAAAGCATACTTTTATTTTAAGTATGCTTTTTATAATTTTAAAATTTGGTTTAGTTTAGTCTAAATCCAGATTTTTTGTATTAACTAATATAATATTTTTCTCTTTAAATCCACATTTTATGAGCACTTCCATTTGTTTTTCTAAAAATGACATATCGCTCTCTAACATAAGCCATATCATATTTTTTCTAATAGAAAATGGAATATTTGCAGCGGATTGAAGATTATCACCACCATCAGTTACTACTATCAATAATGTAGAAGGATTTACTTTACTGAAATAAGGTTTCTTCAAATTATATACTTGTTCACATGAACCTACAATATTAGTACCCCCTGTTAAATCTTTTGATTGTTTTAACATTCGTAAAATTTGATTAGTAGTAGTTTTTTCATTCCACATACGAACATTATTTGGATCCATTGGTCCATCAGAAAAATATGTAGCTGCAGAATGCTTTACAGATGTAACCTTTAATAAACCAATAATTTCAGACCATATTACATCAAATATATCAGCCTTTGTACCTTCTAATGAATACATAGAACCTGAATTATCTATTAAGAAAAATACTTGGGCTATACCATCTTCAATATCAAATTTATGTTCATCATATTTTGCATATCTTGAAGGACGTATAACTGGATTAGTAGTAGCAATACGAGTTTTTAAGAATTTATATTCCTTACCTTTACGTGATACAGAATTAAAGAAAGCCCTCAATTTTTGTTTCCAATTAATTATAGGTTTAAACATCTTATCAATTTCACGTAATCTATCACCTAATGATGAACCTGAACCTGCCTCATGATTTTGACTTCCTACTGCATCTAATTCAGCTCTATTATCATTTACGAAATCCCTACATTTTTTAATAGGATTTGCTTTTTTATCATCAGCACCATATGGTTGACCAGCACGCTCAGCTATACGTTGTGCTTCTTCATGTGATAATACATCATGACCGCCAAAAACTTTTGTAGTAACTTTAGGTGTTTTAATATTTGAACCATCTATAGTACTATTAGGGTCATCTTTTCCATCTCCTTGCCCTTGTCCTTGTTGTCCTTGTCCTTGTTGAGTTCCTTGACCATTTTGACCCTGTTGATTACCTTGCTGACCTTGCCCTTGCTGACCTTGCCCTTGTGAATCTTGGCCTTGCCCTGATTGTGTACTTTGTTCCCCTTCTGGTCCTTGACCATTTTGACCCTGCTGACTACCTTGTCCTTGACTTTGTTGACCTTGTCTTTGACTTTGTTGACCTTGCCCTTGACCTTGTTGAGAATTATTTGATTGTTTAATAGGTAAATTTGGATTAATAGGAGGTTTCTCCAAGTCACTATTAGCACCATTTGAATTATTACTATTATTGGACATATCATTGCCTTGACCATTACGCCATGCATCTATAGCAGCTTGATAGCCTTTATCGAATTCACTATTTGAACTTTCTAATATCTTTCTATATTTCATTACATTCATTACAGTTTCTTTTATGGTTGAATTTTACCATCCTTAATATCCTGAATGGCCTGTGCCCATCCACGTTTATAATCATCAGAATACTCTTGCGGTTGACTTTGACCATTGCCACTACCATCACCGTTTCCACTACTATCATTTGGTTGTTGGTTAGGATCATAATCTCCTTGATCACCCGATTCACCTTGTGGCGGTTCAGCTTGTCCTGAATAATATGCATCAAAAATCACTTCCCATGTTTCAGAAGGGAAACGACTATCAAAACAACCATTAATAGTTTTTGTCATACCTTGGAATACAGGTAACTGATTCTCTATATCTCTATTAATCTCAACATCTTGTGCAATATTAGCCAAATTATGTAATTCTGGGTGATTTGCAGTTTCAGCCTTCATTTGAGTTCTAATCATATGCTGATAAATTTGGTGATATGCTTCATGAATCAAAACATATTGAATAGCTTTTCCTAATATACCATTAGTAGAATGTCCAAGTTCCTTTTTCTTTTTCATGTATTCTGCATCTAAAGAAAACAACTTATCAGCAAATGCAGGATTAAAGAATAAACGAACACCATCTGTTGCAGCAGTAGATATTTCAAATGTCCATATAATAGGTTTATCAAAATATTTTTTAAATACTTTTAAATCCTTATCATTCAACATATCATTTAAATATGCTTCTGTTAATAATGCAATTCGACGTGGATATATAGTTTGTTTGGTACCATCTACATCCATTTCAACTTTATCTATACGTGACACATCTACGGCTCTACCACCTAAAGCTCGTTCAGTTTTTTTCTGATTTTGAGCTGCAGTTTCTTTAGCCCTCTCATAATCATCACTTGTGCCTATATTATTAGATTGACGTTCTTCTGCATTTTTAATAGTATCTTCTAAATCATCAACTTGGAACTGACCACTATTAGACATATCAGCCTTTGAAGAAAAAGATTTATCCATTTCTTTTTGTTCTTTACTAATACGTTCAGCGTCATCATCACTTAATGAGTTACCACTATTATCAAACACATCATCTGTATTATCATCTAAGACAGCCTTTGGTAAATTTCCGCAGTTCTCATTATATAATACTTGAATATCATATAATGTACAACCCATATTATTTAGTAATTTATGAGCATACTGTTTAAAAGCACCAATTTTATCTATATCTGCTAAAGATTGAGGACATGGTTGTTTAAAAATAATAAGGCCTGCTACATAGCGTGCCATTAAGGTTTGCATATCATCTTTAACAGGTGGTATAGCATCTTCACCCATGGTGGCTTTATATTTACGTGAGCATGCTGATGATACAGTAGCCCATAACTTTGGATCTATTGTACGTGAAACTTTGGCAGCTTCGTTTAAAGAAAATGCTGCAATATTTTTATTTGTAGATATATTAGGTTTAATTTTAACCATAAAATATAATTAATATATTATTTTTTAAAAAACTTATTAACTAATTAATTTATAGTAATTTATATATTAAAAGTTTCTTTAAATTTCTATATATTTATTGAAAAATAAATGCAACTCTCTAATAAAATTAAAGAGTTGCATTTTATATAAGTTGTAATTAAATTATCTCAAATTAATCAAAGTTTACCACCTGTAGCTGCAGCACGCTTCTTCATAGTAGCTGCATTCTCATAAATAAGAACAGCAATACCAAATATACTATTTGCAAGTGTATAAGTTTCTGGTGCATCTGTGAATAATTTATATGGTAACTTTTTAATTAATGCAGCATTACCTACAAATGCACTCATGCTTTGGTCATGATCTGCCATACCTGGTGCTGTACCTGTATATAAGTCCTTATACATTCCATGTATCAATGGTTTCATTACCATTTCTTTAACTGAGTCTACATTAGATTGTAATGTTATCTTCATTGCATACATCATAACATTAGCAATCATCTTAGGTAAATCTGATGCAGTAAACATAGTTAAACACTGTGCAATATATGCATCTTTCTTATCTTTAATATTGAATTTACCTGGTTCACGTAAAGCATAAATTTTTGTTGAGCCTAAATTGAATGAGAAATATTCACTAAGTTCATTTACAACCTTATCAACATCGGCCATTGTATGGTTAGCAAGGTAATCATAAGGCATAAATTTAGTTGGATCCTCATATGCATTCTTAAATGCTTCATTAGCAAGCTTTGTATAATTAGCTGCACCACCTGGGAAATTATCCAAAATCTTCTTAAATACATTTGTAATTGTAAGCGTCTTTGATTTCCATTTACAAGTTTCTGTAGTTTGATATTGTACGATATTAGTAAAGTACTTATCATCCTCCATAGTTAAACGTTTATTTCCCAAATTATGGTCTTTCCAAATACTTGCAATTACTTTATCAGAGAATGTAGAATCCCATTCATTGTACTTAACCCATTCTTTAGAAGGTAATGTATCTTCACCACCCATAGAACTTGTAATATGATGTGTAATCCATTCTGTAAATAAACCTATGCGTGATAAATTATTTTCAGGATCTAAGAACTTATTACGATTAGCCCATACATTCCACATCTTATCTGGTAATTCATTTAAAGCAGATGCCAATTTAGGTTGGCTAATGTTACCATCTACAAAGATAGAACTATATAATTCAGGTTTACCCATGAAAATTAATTTTAACTCACCAAGGATAGAATCTGATACTTTCTCTGACCAGTCACGTGGAGTCCATGTAGTTTTATCTAAACCTAATTCGCTACCATCAGTCAATAAAGTTTCAAGTTCTTCTATATCGGATTTATTTCTAACTGTCTTACGTTGATCATCGTTCATGTCATCATCACGTGAACCTAAATCAAGTGCATCATACCATACACCATCAGAAACACTTTCAATAAATGAACAAATCATTTCATCTACATTTTGACGTACTTCACCCTTTGGGCCAACTGCTTTCTTTTGACGTGCCCACTCCAACCAATCTGATTTCTTTGGTACATACATAATAGAAATATAACGGTCCGCCTTTGCAGGTTCCCAACGAGATGCGGTTTCAGGTTCCAACATATCAATTGCACGGTTAGCTGCTAATACAAATCCCCAACGAGATGCTAATACCATGTTCTGATATACTTTATCATTTACAATATTCATCACAATAGAACCTACTGTACTATTCATACGTGAGAACTCATCCATAAAGATTACACCACCATCAAACTTCTTAGGTTCAATTGTACTACCGTCGTCCATTTTAAGGTCATTTTCAGTGTATTTATATAATCCACTATTATAATATGCATCTTGTGCAGCACGTTTCTTTGGATCTGGAGAAGGGTAATAAACTGGTAACCAAACCTTTGGTACATCAATTGCACCACGTTCACCGGCAATATTTGTTACAGTATCAGGTAACACAAAGTCTTCACGGAACATTTGACCTAATACAAGGTATTCAGTAGCAAGGTCAATACCATATATATCACGAATATCATCTATGGCTTGCTTTACAATAGCGGTCTTACCAATACCTGGTGCACCCCATATAAGTAAAGGTTTTTCTTTTGATGATGAGCCATCTTCACGTGGAGTAATTTGTTTAACAATATTACTAATTAATAAAGATTGTAATTCTTTTGCATCTACTTCTTGACCATACTGTCCATTAATTGGGTTATGTAATGTAACTACAGGTGTTTCATTAAGATGCTTAAGTGCTTTATTTGGACGATAATAATTTTCATTTACATATCGTACAGCTTCACTAATAGTAGAATCGTCATCCTTAACATAACGTTTCATTACACGTTTCCAGTAAGTTTCAATTTCCTTAACATCAGATTCCATAGTATTATCTAAATCACCTGCATCCACTTTTACACCATTTTGTGCTGCCATTTCAATCATTCCATTAGATGGGAAAAATTTAATAGAAGGACTCAACATACCTTTAGTTGATGCAATAGCCATATTAATAGGTGCATTAGCAAAAGAGTAATCAACTTCACCATCTTCATTTACAGGGAATAAAAAGCCTTTTACACGCTTAATTACCATCTTAACAGCATCCCATGCTTTACGAGTATAATCTTTTACTTTATCTAAAAATGCTTCATTCAAATATACTGAATCCATAGGAATACCATCTTCTATATCATAACCCTCAAATTTCATAGAACATGTATTAGCAGATTCATTAATATCTGTTATGATACCCTTAATTTCATACTTAGTATCACCAATCTGATGAATAAGTACCGCAGGAATATCAAGTGTCTTGTTTATTTTTTTCATATAATTATTAATAATTAGTGAATTATTTACATTTTTATATTTATATTAACTAAATAATTGATGATAATAAAACTCATAAACTTATAAATATAAAAATATAAGTTATATAGAAATAAAAAATATGGAGAAAGTTAAGTATAATACCTTTTTTATAAACATCATTGGAAGTCCATGCTCAGGTAAGTCTACTGTAGCAGCAAATTTATTTGCAGAATTAAAAAAATTAGGCACGGAAGCTGAATTAATAACAGAATACGCGAAGGATTGTGTATGGGAAAATTCAATTGATACGTTAGAAGATCAAATTTTTGTGTTCGGAAATCAATTTCATCGTCAAAAGAGGATTGATGGAAAAGTACAATTCGCCGTCAACGATAGTCCATTTCTTTTAAGTTCTATATATAATAAGATGGATAGCATATATCTTGATAAATTAATTATTGAGCAATACAAGAAATTTAATTAGAAAACATATGTTTTAAGAAGAAAAACACCATATATTAATAATGGTAGAGTTCATACTGAAGAACAAAGTAAAATTATCGACAACATGATAATAACTTCATTAGAAAAAAATAATATACCTTATGAAATAGTGGATAATATAAAAGCAGTAGATTATATATTGAAACAACTTAAAATAGGGAATGCTAAAATTGCATAAAATATAAAGAGGATAATTTAATTAATTATCCTCTTATTTTATTTAAAATTTTTCATCTTCTTTTTTAAATTCACTATCATATTCACTAAGTTTAATAGGTTGTTGTAAAATGTGAATAGCAACAGGAGTATATGAATCAGGAGTTTCTTCTCCATTTATATCAAGACCATCTCCTTGATAATATACAAAATATCCTTTATCATAAAATAGTTCTGCAATCTCTTCAGCAGTTTCTTTATCTTCTACATTTTTATATGTATCGTCAAATTCTCCCCAGTCAAGATATGCACCACCATCTTCTTGAATATTACTAATTAATTCATTAATTAAATCATCATTCTATACATCACTTTCTCCATCCCATTCTTGATTATCTGGAATATCTATCTCTTCTTTTATCAAACGTTGATAATTTTTATTATATTTCATATATTAAAATAAATGCTATTATATTTTAATATTTATAAGTTGTCACTACTATAAATATTTAAAGTTGAACTTTTATTTTTAAATTCATGAATAGTAATAAAAAAATATTAAATAAACGTAAATAGCATTTGTTAGAGATGGCAAAAGCTAAGGATCGTACTATTGATAAAAAAATATGGGCTACAATGTCATCACAGTGCTCACGTACATATAAAGCAACACTTGGTGAATTTGCGCGCGTTCCTGGTAATACTTCAACAGATGTATTATTACAAAAATATATAGCAGGTATTATAATTTTTAAATGCCCATGTCCAACATCTCCTGAAGAAATAGATGCAATTAAAGCATATAAGAATTATGGCCAAGAATTAGTTACAAGAGGGGTTTCTTTTGATACTATATTACGTTTATATAATGAAAATGCACCTGATTCATTAATAGGTACATCAGCATCTAACTTAACTGTCAATTCAAATGAAGATGATTTAGAACAAGCTGCAAACAAAGAAAATATATTATCTGATACTGAGCTTGATGATATAGCTGTAGAAATTCAAGATTTAAAAGATGATAATGATGTTGATGTTGAAAAGCTTGATGATATAGAAGATAAATTAGGTTTAGATAATGAGGATGTTGAAGATGTTACAGATTCAAATGTTAATCCATTAAAAGAAATTGTAAATGTTCTTAATGATAACAATGTTGACTATAATATAGTTTCATTAACTGAACCTGAAATGGCATATGCACCAAATAATATATTATGGAAGAATTATCAAAGGGGAATGTCTAACATATAGAATGTATTAGGTATAGATGAATCTGTAAAATTTATTCATTTCTCTTTAGATAATATTGATATTAGAAATAACATGCAATCATTTAATATTCGTTTAACGCGCTTATTTAGAGGAAATATTAATAATGTATTAAATGAAATATTTGGTATTGATAATGTTTATGGTACAAATGATGCACGTCTTGTTTTAAAACGTGAATTCTTTGTTGGCCCTCGTACAGTACAAGAATCTATAAAAAACCTTGTATATAAGTTAGGCACTAAAAATATTATTATTCAATATAATGGTAAAGACCTTATGGATAGAGGTTCACAAACATTTACTTATGATAAAGTAACATTTTATATATAGAATAATTAAAATAGTTAAAGGGATAACATTTAAGTTATCCCTTTATTTTTTACTGAACATCAGATTTAAGCATTTCTTTACGTTCTTTAGCAATACCTTTACCAAACCATGATTTAATACTCATATCTGCCAAATCATCTTTTGTGAAATATTGATAAACTGGTGATTGGAGCATTTGTTTATACTCTGTAGCATTTAATGTACCAAGACCTTTGATATATAATATTTTATAGCCTTTTAACGTAGGTTCATCTTTTTTGAAATCTTCAATCTTATAGTATCTTTTAACATCTTTACCTTTAGTAGCTAAAATAATTGGTGATATACTTCTACATATCATTTTAGCTTCATATAATTCAGGGAATAGATTAAAGAATGTAAGTAACAAACCTGCAATTTTAGAACCATCATAATCAGCATCTGTTGCAATAACGATTTTACCAAAGTTCAATTTCTCTACATCATTCTTTTGACCCCATTGTAAACCTAATATTGTAATTAAATCAGATAATTCTTTATTAGCCATAATTTTAGTAGGGCTCAATCCGAGTACATTTAAAATTACACCACGTAACATATAAGCTGCTTGTGTTTGAGGATTACGAGCTTGTCTAAAACCAGCACGTGCAGAGTCACCCTCAAATATCCATAATTCTCTATCTTTAGTTTTACGACTATTAGCATCAATGAACTTATCATTATTACGCATCTTAGTCTTTGCTTGCTTATTAAGTTTACGAAGGGTTTTTTGATCTTCTACTTCAAGCTTCTGCTTATACCAATCCAATACAATATTAACAAGTTCAGATTTATTAATTTGATTTAAAAATTTAGTAGGAACTTCAAACTTATAATTTTCATCCATAGAAAATCTTTCTACTGGTGTAGTTAAGCATTCCTTTGTTTGTGAAGAATATGCAGGATTAGTTACATGGAAAGTACAGAACATAGAATATTTGTTATCTACATTACGTGCAAGTCCAATATCAGTTTTATGCTTTGTTAAAATATAATCATGTACACTTTGGTTTATCTCATTACGAACTGCTCTAATATGTGTACCTTCAGAGCATTCAGCACCATTAACAAAGCCAATATTGATATTTCCATCTGGATAAATCCATACAGATTTTTGGTTATCTGAAAAACTTACAACGTTATCTTTATCTATATAGTTATTATATAACTCAATATATTCTTCGAATTTCTTAAACTTCCATTTTATATTTCTAATTTCCTCACCATTATTAGTATGTATAAATGTAACTTCTAACCCTGTATTTGCTGCCGCTGCATCAATACATCTCTTTTCTATAATATTAATGAAACCATCAGATAATGAAGTAACATCATCAAACTTATCAAAATCTATATTAAATGAAATTTCAGTAAAGTGTCGTTTACAATCTTTTACTACCAAATTATCATCAAGATTTCTCATATTATTTGACCATGACCTTGAATATGATTTATTTCCATCTGCTGTATATACATTAAATTTAGTTGCAAATATAGATGCTATCTTAGAACCAATACCATTAGTTCCGATAACATCTCTATCTTCAGAATCATTATAATTAGATGATGTACGTAACTGACCAAATATAAATTCTGGGACATATACTCCAGCATCTTGGTGCATTACAACAGGAATACCCCCATTATCTGAAATCTTTACAAATCCTGAATTATCTACAGTAACTGTAACCTTGCTAAGCCCCATATTATTAGGCCTACGGTACTCATCACATGAATTAGATATAACTTCATCAATAATTTTTAATATACCTGGGACATACTTAATAGGTTCCCATGACATCTGTGCATTATCTACAGAATATACAAAGAAATCTTTTTCTTCTTCTCTAATAGAGCCTATATACATACCAGAACGCATAATAACATGCTCTATTTCACCCATTGATTTATATACCTATTCTACTGCTACTGTTTTATTCATTTCGTTACTCATTATTAATCTCTTAAATCTTAAAAATTTTAACTCACTTATTATTCTATATTTTTATATAACTAAGTGCTTTTTATTTATAAAAGAAAAAATGAGTTAAGTCTAAAATAAAAAAGAAACAACAAATTAATGCTGTTTCTTTTTATCTTCTAATTGTTTCTCTAAATTCTTTACTTTATCTTTTAGATCTTTATTTAGTGACATATGCTTTGCCACATCCAGATATGCGACAACACCTAACAAGTATATAGTAACGTTTTCAAGTCCTTCTTGATAGTAAGACGCAATACTACCAATTAAAAATAGAAGAGCTAAAACATATGACCACCATGTAACCTCAATGTTATGCAAAAAATTTTTCATATATTTTATTTAAATTATTTTATATTTTTTGTCATTACATGGATTAAAAATCCAACTCCTAAGTACATAAGTATGGCACCCCTTATTGGACATGCATAAGCACCTGTACCATCAATATACCCACTCAAAAATAGAACCGAACCCAGTATAAATTCAAGTGCTATTAGTATAAAGGTTTTTATATGATTAAAAAAGTCCCTCATATAATTTAAAAATTTTTGTGTTATGAATTAAGTGGATTAGCCATATATTAATACAGGCAAAGGTTAATGATGTTAACCCTTTCAATAACATATGATCTAAGAATAAAATAAAAGCATTTCCTATTAAGTATAAAATTAGCCATGACCACATTATAAAACATAATGTTGTGCACAAAAATAACATAGCAATAGCAAACTCTTTAATCTTTTCCATTTTATTATTATATTTGTCGGAACAGAAGGATTCGAACCTCCAACTCTCTCCAACTCCCGGAGAAATCTCTACCAATTGAGATACTATATTCCGTAAATTACTTACAATTATATATAAGAACACATTTATAAATTGTCTGAAAATTTAATCATAATTTACAAATTTTCATGTTTGCTTAATTAATAAATAGTTATATAAGAAGTTATATAAAATCATGATTAATAAAAATAACTATAAAAATAATTCTAAAACATTAATTCCTGTAAATGAGGGATTGTTTGGTTTTGGCTCTGCTGCAAAGCCTTCAATGCAATTAACAGCTGAATATATTAGAAGTGCGTCTAATGAGGATATTGCCAATGTATTAGTAGAGTATACTAATTATTTTATGGATAAAACAAATTCAGATGCAAATAAAGCTGTAGATGCATTTGTAAATAATATTGCAGAGTTACTTAAAGCAATAAAAGAAGATGTTAAAACAGGATTTAATTTCTTTAATTCATTTGGTTTAGCCATAAAAAATAGTATTATGGGTAAATATAAATCTATTAAAGGTAATACTAAAAATTTAGGTAATTTATTAATTTTTAGTGTAGCCGCATTAGTTAAATGTGGTGTTAGTGGTTACGATACTGCTATCCGTGCATTATCTAATGTATATAATATTATTAACACTTTTTTAAGTGAAGCATGGACTGCATTTATAGAGAAGTTTGATGCAGCAAAAGATAATATCGTTAACTTTATTCAAAAGGCAAATGATAATATTAAGTTATTCCTCGCTGTAGCTGGTGCAGTTTTTTATTTAATCTCTATGAAAGTAACAGGAGCAGCTCAAGCATTTCAAGGTTTCATTAATAAAATATTAACATCTGTTAAAAATAATTCTTTGTTTGCTGTATTCATTGTTCGTACATGGTTTGGTACAAAATCTCAAGAATTATTGAATTTTGTAAGTAATACATTTAATGATGTAAAACAAACATGTGTTAATGTATGGAATAAATTAGAAAAACCTGTATTACAAGCATGGAAGAAAACTACTGAGTCTTTATTAAATTGGATGAACAATATTAAATTAGGAATGGATTTATTAAATCAAAAAATTAAAGATGTTGCAACTAATGTTAAAAATACTGCAGTAGGAGTTAAAGATAATATGGCAACAGCTGTTATTAAAAAGGCAATTCGTTCATTGAATAAACAAAATTATCCACTTGATAAAGTAATGGATATGGTTAAAGCTGCATATAATGAATCTGTTACTATTAATAATGGTAAGCGTTCACTCAATGAATCTTTATTTAAACATGCTTTGAAACGTCAAGTTAGACGTTATCATCATTTAAATGGTTAATTTTTTAGTAATTAATTATATAAAATATATAATAAAGGACTCTGATTATTAGAGTCCTTTATTTTTATCCTTCAAATTCTGGTTTTAATGTTTTTCTCAATTCTTTAAGATCATTTAGATACATATCTTCTATAGATGTATTTTTAATATATTCCGCTTCTTTTAACATATCTTCCATCTCTTTTTGAAGTTCTGTATGTTCTTCTTTAGTTAATTTAGAAACTTGAACTTTTAATACATCATCTGGTAAATCATATTTCTTTAAATCTTCTTTAACTTCTTCTACTTTCCTATTTGTAATTGTAAGTTCTCCTGATGTTACAAGCTCAATAAATTTACATATATTAGTAATTACTTTACATTTAGCATCTATTTGTTCAATATGTTTTTCTTTTCTAACGTTATACTTATTTAAGCGGAAATCTACAAAATATTGTAATAATTCATACTTATCACTGAAATGTTTTACTTTTTGTTTTTCATTTATGGTATAAAGTATATCATCATTAATTACTGTGTATAATAACATTTTCTTCAATAGATTATCTTTTCTATCAGCTTGCATTTCTCTTGCAAGTTTTGTTTTAGGAAATTGTATACGATAATCTAATACATCATCATGTGAGAAGTTCTTCCAATCTTTTATATAACCTTTTTCTATATAACTATTGAGTTTCTTTTCTAACTTATCATATGTCACATCATAAGGTAAATCCGTAATACGAAGAATATCTGACCCCAAATCTGTGGTATAAACTCCCCATGATACCCACTTATTCAATTCCTTGTCAAATACAAAATTTTCTTCTTTAATACCTCTTACATAAGGTCTAATTATAGTTTGTATTTTCTTCTTTTTTATATATTCTATACATGCATCTATAATATCAATTGGGTTATAAGAAAAACATGAATATTTATAACCTGGTGCCATACCTTCAGTACGTGAGCATAATATAGTTGGAATTATAGGCAAATAATAATAAGGCTCAAGATATACGCCTTCATCAAATGTATATTCCAATAAATCTTCATCTACTTTATAAAGCTTAGCAAATGGTGATAATTTACAATATAAGTAACGAGGAGATGCAGCAGCTTTGGGATCTCTTAAAGAACCATGCTGACCTGCAATAGTAATAGGATTTAAGTTATCAGAAAATTCTGCAGCTTCAGTTAAAATGGTTGTATGAATTGATGCATCACCATGCATATATAATGTATAATTATAAATATCACCTGCAAGGTTAATATTCTTTACTTCTGCACCATTTTTCATAGAGCCTTTAAATGCAGCATGCATCATTTTTCGTGCACCAACTTTAAATCCATCTATAACTGATGGTAATGCACGAGTTTCAATTACATAATGTGCATATTCTCTATAATCTTTATTTAAAAAATCACTTACATCTCTTACTACTTCTTTCGGTGTGTTATCTACATTAAATAAATCTACGGTTGTAATTGTATTTTTCTTTTTCATTTACAAATCAATTTGTATCATTTTGCCTTATATTTATAATGGTATATTTTACATTTGTCTAAAATATAAATATATTGTAAGCTTTACAATTATTTCCATGAAACCTATACTACATCCATTCTTAATTTTTTGTAACATCATTGTTACATACTTATTACATATTTTTTTATTTTTTATTGTGTTAAAACGAAAAAAGAGAACTTAATAAGTCCTCTTTAATTTTTTGGGCTGATTAGTTCTAAAAATTTCTCTTTCATTTTAGGATCTTTCAATGGTATATTACCATAATCACCAGGAATTTCCTCCCATACTGAACGATTTACCCATATAGTTTCATTACTATTTTTAGGAATTACTTCCTTAATGCCATTCATTTTTATGAAGAACCTTCCATGTCTATACTTGTAATGAAAATTATCCCAATTTACATCATACTCATCTTTAAGGATTTGTTTGATCTCATCTGTGTTTTTCTTATTCATTTGAGTATGACTCATATAAGTATCGGCTGTTTGATTAATACTATTTCTGATACAGTCATTTTGCCGATATAAAAACCAAGCATATGCATCGTTATCATTTGGTACTGACCATACTTTGCAATCAAACTCAAATAAACTATCATCGGGAATAACTCCTTTTGATTGTTGTAACTTATGAAATTCCATAGTAAAATAAGTACTTGCCATCGCTGCACAAATACTTTGTATCTTACATATTCTACCACCCCATAAAGTATCAGTTTCTTGAGTTATATGGTCATTTATAATGATAGAAATTTCATCAGACTGTGTATAGCCTAAACGTGCACCTTGTATATTCTTTAATAAATATTTTGTAGTATCATTCATCAACTTTATAAAGTCATTATCAAACGGCCTTTCAAATCTTTTTTTAACCTTCTTTGAAAAACAATGTCCATCAAGCATAATAATGATAGAACAATTTGGCATAACTTTATAATCAGTCATGCTTCTATAATACTCACACTTATCTTTTAAACTATTAAATTTCATATGTAATTTATTTTAAGCTAATGAATTAATTGTATCGGCAACGTCATTTAAATCATCACAAATTATACCACCATACTTCTCTACTAATTTCTTAATAGCATCAAATGATTTTATTTCAGCTTTAGTAAAAGTCTTTCCAGTGTCTAAGCTCTCTTCAAGCACTGCAAATATAGTGTAAGATACAGTTTCTTGCAATTCTTCATTGTATTCATAAGAACATATAGCACTTTCTACTAATTCTGCTATAGAGTATGTTCCCTTCATGTCAGGAGTAATAACATATAAATGTATATTACATGGGCCCCATTTTTCTGATTCTTCTATTACTTGACAATCCTCTGTCCAATCTTCTACAACTGGATTAAAATAAGGTATATCAGTATGTAGCATTGGTATCAATTTATCCCTCCATGTTGAACCATTGCAAGTACCGCCCAAAAATACTTTTTTCCTTTCTTGATCTTTCATATAAATTATATGATTTAAAAATGAAAAAGTCTATATAAAATAAATATTTTAAATAACAAATTTAATAGTTATATGAAATTTACACAACGTATTGTAGAAAAATATGGAGATTCATGTTTACATTTTGCAGTATGTGCATGGCTAACAGCAGTTTTATCTCCATTTGGTTGGTTAGGAGTAATTATAGGATTTTTAATATCTTGCATTATTTCATATATAAAAGAAAAATATTTAGATGTTGTATTTGAGAAGAATGATTTATATGGTGGTATATTAGGCTCACTTACATCTATCATTTTATTTGCAATAATAAGTATTTTTATATAAAATAATTTTTAAAACACTAAACACAAAAACATAACAACTCACAAACATATGAATATTAAAAAAAATATTATAGCATTAATACTATATATAGGTATACCAATATCTATAATTCTTTATACATTAATATTCTTACGCATACCTATGAATATTAATGATAAAAGTGATATATTAGAAATAGAAACGATATTACAGCGTTAGTATAATAGAGATAGTATTGATATAACTTATATTGGTCCATTATATAAAAAAGGTCCTCATTATTATCAAGTAATAAAATTTACATGTCCTAATACAGTATTAGATAGTACCCCGGAACATTCTGCATTAATAAAATTAAAAGAAGTTAATCTAAAATACCACGTTGACAGTATCATATAGAAAACTCAAAAGGAAACTAAGTAAAGTTTCCTTTTTTATTTTATAGACTTTTTACATATTTTCCTTATATATAATTGTTTATAAAAATAATGAAATATGGAAAAGTTATCAGAAGAGATAAAGAAGTTAAGAATTAGGTTTATTAGTGACCTCAATTTACCTATACAAGTTATTCATTCTCCTTATTTTGAGAATATGCTTGATTTATTAGAGGATGAATACAAGGCTAAAACGAAATATAATGATTTATTAGACTTTATTAATAATGGACCGTTCAATGGTAATATTAATAAGTTTATTGAAGATTTTCATTATGTTCGTAATCAAGCAATTACATATGTAGAAAATAATAAATCATATCAATTCTTTAATAATGTAAGAGAATTTAAAGAAGAAGTAGAAATACGATTATCTATATATGATAATGATTTACCACTTAAAATAGAAAAGAAAGAAGTTTATATACCAGATAATGATGGATATGACTTTATTTCTATTGATTTAAAGCATGCTAATTATACAGCTTTACATGCATTTGGTCCAGGTATAGTAAATGATACAAATTCTTATGAAGAATTTATTGAAAGCTTTTGTACTGAAAATTCATATAAAGAATATCTAAAAAATTCTAAATATACACGTCAAGTTATATTTGGTAAGCTTAATCCAAAAAGAACTATTACTGTAGAGAATTATATGATTATGCAAATTTATAATGCTCTATGTGAATGCACAAATATTAATCAAATTGCAGATCTTTATACAGTAAAGTCGGATGAAATTGTTTTTAAATTAAAAAATAATAATTATAAACTTGAAGGTATTAATTATGGAGATTGTTGTATAATTGATTCCAACTATCCGATTCATGTTACCAGATATAGATTGAAGCATTATCAATTTGCATTTGAAACTTCTGATGCTAAACTTAATATATATGAGCAGCATCGCATGGATAAAGATGGAAATGTATACCAAAAGAAATTAAAGTGTGTTCCATCTACATATATGCCTCAAGTATATAAGTTAATACATAATCAATCTATCACTGAAGATGATTTAGTATTTTACTATGAACATCAACTTGTAAAATTCATGCATCCTATTAAACTAATTAAGAAATAATTTTATTTAAGGGAGGAAATTAAATTTTTAATTTCTTCCTTATTTTTATTTTACCATTTAATTATATCCCCATTATTCTTTTTCAAATAACCATATTGTATACCATCCAATCTTCGTAGCCACCCTTTTAAGAATATTTTTTGTGAAGGATTATTCTTTACAATATTCTCTAAGAATAATTTTCTACGTTCATGTATTTTAGCAAATAAAGTTTTAGGATCATGATTATTAATTGTTTGTATAGTTTTATCTCCTACTATTCCATCAGGATTAAGTTCTAACATCTTCTATACAATTGTAATACCATACTTACCAGATCCCCATACCCAGTCTACAAGGATATTTGCAATGCTTTGGTCTTTAATTAAGTCTGCTTTCCATTTATCCCAGTAATTCTTTTTCATTACATTAATGGCATCTGCATCAGATATTAACTTTAAATCTTTAACATCTATAATACCATCTTTATTTTTATCATAGCCTTGTACTTTCCATGTAGAAATAGTTACACCTTTATTTGTAGCACCCCCTTTATCATTTGGATTATTTACATATCCTCCTTCCCATGATAAAATATATTCTCCTAATAATTTATAATTTGCCATTACATTATATAATTTTCTTGTTTTATTTACTTTCAAAATAAATAACTTACGAAGAAAAAGTATTTTAATTTTATGAGTAGATTAGGACAAGATAATATTATAGTAGCTACAGTAGAATCTATCGATGATCCAACATTCTCAGGCCGTATTAAGGCAAGGGTTAAGGGTTTTCATGATAATATGACAACTGCACAATTACCTTGGTGTACTTATGGTGGTTCATCTGTTGCATCTGCTTCCGGAGGTGGTTCTATATCTATTCCTAAGGTTGGTCAAACAGTTAGAGTTCGTTTCAAAGATGAGAAAAATACATCTATGGAATGGTATGGGATTAGTACACTTGATAAAAACCTTATTAATGAAATTAAATCTGATTATGCAGGTTCATAGGTTTTATTATATGATTCATCTAATGATTTATCTATAAAATACCAAAATGGAACAGGTCTTGTTTTATATTACAAAGGTTCTTATATTCAGATAACTCCTGATAATACTATTACTATTCATTATGGTAAAGGCGCTACTGGTACACAAATTCAATTATCCGATGGCCGTGTAGATGTTCAAGCACAAAATCAAATTAATATTACATCTGGTAAATCTATAAACCTTGAAGCTGATACTATCACATTAGATGCTAAATCAGCATTACAATTAAGAGGTGATAAATCTGGTGAAACTGCCGTGAATGGTATTCAACTTATAACTGCATTGTTAACACTTGCAAATCAAATTGATTAGAAAGTCCCTCAAACTGCTGGACAAGCTACATCATATATTAATGCAATTAAAGAAGGTTTATTGAATCAGCAAATTCAATTAATTTGAGTCCTCGTCTGGAATTGTAAATGAGCATCCCATTCCATCATCCGGAACTTCATATTTCTTTTGTTCATCCATATATTGTTTATATTCTTCTTGCGACATATGGAGCAACATCATTAATGAAGGTTTTGCTTTCATTGCATTTGGGTCACATTGTTTAAACATCTCCATTAAATGGTCTGTATCTCCTTTTGGAAATCCATTAATCGGCGGTATTTTTGTATTCTTTAATTGGTCTTCTATATTGTTCATATTATTATTTTGGTCATTAATTTGTTGGCTATATCCATGTGTTCTCAAATAATTTCTCCAATATGAAACTGTATTATTATCATGCTGTAAGTACCAGTCTATCGCATTTTCTAATGTGATTTTACCAGTATTCAATAACAATACATTTTCTTTATCCATTACCATATACTCACCTGTAGTTTTATCAACAATTAAATTATCTACTATTTCATAAATGGTAGAAAGCTCCTCATTGACACGAGTATTAATATCAATCTTATAAACTACTGAATTATTATTATTTAGATTAACTATTTGATTATTATTCTTAAGTGCTTTCTTTTCAGCTATATAACCCCTTTCAAGACGATAATTATATAATGTACGTTGTGAACATTTTATACCGGCATCTTGAATATTCTTAAGGTTTTCTTTTATCTTTAATTCTGGATTATAAACTTTATCTATCTCCTTATATTTTATTGTTGCTCTACATTGATTAGAAAGTTGACGAGGCGTTAAACCATGTGCACGAGCATATGTACGATCTACTTTATACTTACGAGGATCACGATGTTCAAATTTAATATCTTCATAAGGTTTAGCTAATACACTCTATGCAATTTGACGTAATGTCTTATGATTCAATACATTATCACTATTATCATAATAATAATAACTTTCACATACCATTAAATATGTCATGTATTCTAATGTTAATTCAGGACTATCATTTTTCATGCATCGCATTAATAAACCATTACGATATAATGTTTTACGACGATGTTGTCCATCTTTTAATTGCTTAATAATGTATTGTGGTACTTTCTTACCATTTGTAATCAATTGAATATCATTCTTTTCCCACTTTCTAAAAATTTCTTTATAATTATCATCTAATAAAGCATAGCCATCATTAAACTCTATTTCTGTGTGGAAAAAATATGGATATTTTTTACGATACTTATAAATAAAATCTTTTTCCTATAATCCTCCTAAACAATCGTGCCAAAATTCTTTATTCTCTTTACTTTCAATAGAATTAAGAATATTATTTCTAAATTTTTCAGTATTTAAATAATCAATAATATCTTTCTTATTAGAAATGTTGATATTAGTTGGTTTTAATATATGTCTATTATATAACTCATCTAATTCGATTTTATTGCCTTTCAAATCATAAAAGTTACCCCACTCAAAACTATTATAATCTTTAGTACGACAACGTGTATTTACTATACCAAAAGTAAAAGAATATTTAGTAAGATCTAAATAACGATAATACTTAATTACCTCATTCTCATTCATATATAAGTACTTAGGACGGAATAAAGGTTCCATCTTATAATTTACATAATAACGAGATCTTATACCTCCTCCCTGTATAAATTGATGATAATTAGCTAATGATGAATCAATTACAAAATTTTCAAATACTCCTGATGCTAATCCTATATTACGATAAACCCTATTAAATTCTCCCTCTGTTGTAACAGGACTATCTAACATATAGATAAAACGGTATTTATACTTTTGTTCTCTATCATTATTAGATACCGTAGTATATGCAAAGTGTGGTTTAATATCTAATAACTTTATAGCCTGCTCCATTGAACATGGGCCATTATCAATATCAAAAACAATAAGATAACTTTCGCCAAACGTTTTATCAGTTTTACTTATTTTTGAACTATAACCTTTATATGACCATTTATAATATTTTGCCCTCTTTTCTAAATTTAATGACTATGGTCTACGCCCCCTTTTAGGTGGTAATTTAAAAAAATCTATACTTTCATTATACAATGCAACTTTAAGTTCTTGTTCACAATAAGCAAATGTTAATGAACGTCTATCATAATCATCTACTCCCATTCCTTGAAATGTACCTGCAACAAAAGAATACCCAGCCTTTATATTCTTTACAAAATCTTCAAATGTAAGTTCAGTTGGTTTCCACCGAAGATAACTCCAATGTAAAACTCCTGGTTCATGAGAAAACTCTCCTTTACTGTTAAACCCAATCTTATAACCATAAGATCTATTTGATATTGGGCAATGTATAATGTGATTTTTATTTAACTATTTACTATTTTGCATATCTTACCTCTGTTTCATTATATATATATATTTATATTAGAAAAAAATAAAAGAGTTTAATTTTCCAAAATATTTTTAATTATTTATAAAAAATTTTTATATGAAATTTAATCAAATAAATAATATGCATATTTTAATCTGTTAAGTCGTAGAGGTAACAGCGGTTATACTCGCGACTTATTTTTTTAATTCAAATTGAAAAAGTGGCAATTCGAACATAATTATATAATGTAGTATAAGAATGTAATATATTATATACATAGATAATTATTAAATTAAGTTTTAATTAAATAATTTAAGTATTATTTTTAATTTAAAATAAAAAAGAAACTTTATATAATTAAATATAAAATTTCTTTTTATAATTTCTATATATTATTAATATAGATAATTAAATAATTATTTTATTGATTTAAAACTTCTCTTTTATAGTAACTTAAAATATTCTAATATATAAAACCATTATTTTTTATATCCTTTAAAATTATATTATTAACTTCTTTTAATAACTATATTTTATGATTATCTTCTATATCATTTATTACATATGATATACTACAACCTGATATTAATGTATATATAACACCCATGAATGCACATATTACATCGCCATTAGTATTATTTTCATACTAATCTTGTAAATAAGCAATATAATAAAACCATGGATTAAATTTACGGTAAACTAAATCATGACACGCTTGTTTAATAAAATACTATAAAGTATTTTTATCCCATACTTTAAATAATATATTACTTACTATATTCGTGTTAATATTTTCATATATATTATTACCCTATAAAAATATTAACCACTCTTCTAATTTTTTAATATCAGTAATGGACTTATCATAAAGCTAAAAATTTTTAATCTAAAAATTATCTTTAGGAATATTAAGTTTTGACTAAACTAACTTTATTTTATCTATTATTAATTGATATGTTTCATATGATTTATCAACTTCTGCTTCATCTATACCTAAAATAATACCTATTACGGAATTTCTATTATTTTCATGGTCATCTATAAAAACATCTAACCCAATATTATTATATAAATGATTAAAAAGCATATTAAATATAGTCATACAATATATAGCCTAATCAACAATCTCAGGTTTTATAAATATGCGATTAATATGTATTAAACTCTATTCTTTAATAGTATTAAATAAAGTTGTTAAAAAATTACATATCTATTCAGCTATATCTTCATTATTAATATGGTTATTATAAAGATCTATAACTTCTATATAAGGAACTATCTGATTTTGGTTTTCATTTATAAATTGTAAAATAAATTCATAATTTTCATTTATATCTGTATATTTAATTTCAATGTTATTAAATTTATCTTTAGTTATTTCAGTATTATATAAATTACCATCTACATCTTTATACTTAACCGTTTTACATATATAAAATAAATTATCTATACGTAAGTTCCACTATACATTATCAATATATGTATTATCAATATTGTTATTTAATATACTATTAAAATCAAATCCCATAAACTATTTATAAACATATATAAATTATCACTGTATATATAGTTTATTTCTCTTGTATCGTATTATAATTACTTATATGTATACTTTATAGGTATTTTATATTTTAATGTGTTATATAAAGAATAAGCAGTATATAATAAAATAAATTAATATCATTTATAAATTAAAATTTATTTTATTTAAAATATTCTTTAATTACGTAATTATCTATGTATATTAATATATTACATTCCATAACCACATTATATAATTATATTCGAATTGCCACTTTTTTATTTCATTTTTTTATTATTAATTATAGTAGACAAATTCCATATTTTTATATATAATATATGATGCACAGAGAAAAAATAATTAAAATATAATGAAAGGTTAGATAGGAGTAACAACAGATAATATATTTCCAGTAATAAAGAAATTTTTATATAGTGATCATGAAATCTTTATTAGAGAAATAGTTTCTAATGCAGCAGATGCATGTTAGAAGTTAAAGGTTATTTTATCAGATAAGAAAGATACCACATATAATGTTAATGTAATCATAGATAAAGAGAAACATACAATATCTGTTAGTGATAATGGTATTGGAATGAATAAAGAAGATATTGAAAAATATATTAATTAGATTGCATTTTCAGGAGCAAGTGAATTCTTAGAGAAGTATAAGAATACTGATAATATAATCGGTCATTTTGGCTTAGGCTTTTATTCCAGTTTTATGGTAAGTGATAAAGTACATATTTACACTCGTAAGTATGATACTACAGATAAATCAGATGGTTGGCATTGGTCATGTGATGGGTCTACTGAATATGAAATTGAACAAGTAGATATAGATGATATTGGAACTACTGTTATTATGGAAATATCTGAAGAATTCAGAGAACAATATTTAGATTTTAATACATTAAAAGAACTACTCACTAAATACTCAAGATTCTTACCAATTCCTTTAACATTAAATGAAGGAAATACACATAGTTTAATTAATGATATAGAACCTATATGGTTAAAGAAACCATCATCATTAAAAGATGAAGATTATATTAAATTCTATGAGAAGATGTATCCTGGCGCTGATAAACCTGCATTTTGGATTCATTTGAATGTAGATTTTCCTTTTACTTTATCTGGTATTTTATATTTCCCTGTTATTAATACACAAGTTGATATAAAGAGGAATAAAGTTTATTTGTATTCAAATAATGTATTTGTTACAGATCATATTGTAGATATATTACCAGATTACTTAACTTTGTTACATGGTGTTATAGATTCACCTAATATTCCATTGAATGTTTCACGTAGCTATTTACAAAGTGATGCAGAGGTTAAAAAGATTAGTATTCATATTTCTAAAAAGGTTGCAGATAAATTAAAACAACTTATTAAAAAAGATAAGAATAAGTATCAAGAGATATGGGATAAAATAAAAGTATTCATTAATTATGGAATACTTACACAAGATGATTTCTTTGATAAGATTAAATCTGCATATCTATTTAAGACTACTAATAATGAATATTACACAATAGATGAATATACAGATACAATAAAAGATATTCAAAAAGATAAAGATAATAATATAGTTTATTTGTATGCTACTGATTTAACTATGCAATATAGATCTATCAAAGAAGCTGTTAATAAAGGTTATAAAGTAATTTATCTTAATGATAATTTAACTACACCTCTTGTTAATATGTTTGAGCATAAAAATGAAAAATATAAATTTGTTAGAGTTGATAGCGGGTTATTAACAGATATTATAAAGGAAACTAAATCAGAAGATATAACAGAAACATATACTCCAGAACAACGTGATATGGTAAGTTATGTGTTCATGCAAAAACGTCCAATTGATGCAGATTATGATATTTTTGTAAATGCTATAGAAAATAATTCTAATACTATGCCATGTGAAGTAACATCAGATGAAACTGTTAGACGATTAAAAGATATAGAATTACAAGGTGCTGCAGGACAAGTTTCTTTTGGTGATATGAAATATAGATGTACATTAAATATTAATTTATGTAATCCATCAGTTAAGAAAATTGCTGATAATATTATTAATAATATAGGTACCGATTTTAATAAGATTGCAAATATCATTAAAGATAATAATAAGAAATGTGCAGAACTTCAAACAGATAAAGATAAAGAAAGTGAAATAAATTCTATAATAGAAGAGAATAAAAAACATCTTGATGAGTTACATAATATAGTTATTAGTTATAAAGAAGATGATGACACTATAGCACAATTATTTGATTTAGGTTTAATTGAAGTTGGATTATTAACAGGAGAACGTTTATTACAATTTATTGAAAGATCTGCTAAATTCTTCTAAATAAAGGAAACAATTTGATTAATTTTTCATATATAGACAAAGAACGCTAATTATAAAGTTAGTTCTTTGTCTATATAATTTTAATTAAAGAAACATGGATACAACAGCAACAGATTTAACAATTACTAATAATGTAAGTACACCTCAACTTACTGGATTTGATTATAATAAGAAAATTGCAATGCTCACGCCAGATGAGAAAAAAGAATATGCCGTTATTAGTCAATCATTAGATTGCCATAATAATGGTTCACTTCAACAATATGGTAGTGAAGTTTCTACTATTATTGCTCGTAATGGTAGTGTACTATTAGATACTGTTAAGAGTTCTAATAACATTGAAATTGTTAAGTATATTAATGATTTGGTTGTAGAACTTGATGGTTTCGATGCAGATATTGTAAATTATGCAGATAGTGATAAAAGTGTTTTCAAGAAATTCTTATATTCATTACCAGGCTTTAAGAAACTTAAGAAAACATTAAATTCTGTACTTACACAATATGTATCTGTTGCAGAAAATGTAGATAAAATAGCTCAGAAAATTTCATCTGCAAAAATGGTAGCACTTCGTGATAATAATACGATTCAACAAATCTTTGAAAATAATCAACAGTATATTCAAGAGATTCGAAAGTATATTATTGCAGCTAAACTGAAGGATGAAGAAATGGATCAAGAAATTATGAAAATGAATGCAGAAGGGGCAGATCCAATTGAACTTCAACAAGTAACAAACTATCATAACAGATTAAAGAAGAGAATTACAGATATGCAAACAACTGAATATGTATTCTATCAGAATCTATTTCAGTTAGCTGCACTTCAAGAGAATAATAATGCAATCGCAGAAAAAGCAGATAACATTATTACACATGTAATTCCATTGTGGAAGAATCAACTTCCAACTGCAATTATTCTTAAGAACCAAAAAACTAATATTGAAGCAACAAATCTTATTTCTGAAACTACAAATAAGATGCTTCAAAAGACAGCAAAAGATTTGAAGATGTGCTCTATCGATATTGCAAAAGCTTCTGAAGAAAGTATTATCGATATTAAGACTTTACAATCTACAACACAAGATCTTATTGACACTGTTAATGAAGTAAAGGCAATTCACAACAATGCTAATAAGGAACGTTTGAAAGTAGAAGAAACTCTAAATCGTTTAAGTAAAAATATTGAAGATACTGTTATTGGACTGGATCGACGACTGGAAAATAAGGAAGTTATTTAACTTTCTTATTTTTCTAAAATGTAAATAATTAAATAAAACTAAAACTAAAAACTCAAAAAACTTATATGAAAAAATATAATAGACCAACAATACAGTTAGTAGAAATTGAAACCTTTACATTATTAAGTGGAAGTGATAGTAGCGGTTCTGCTACAAACGGAGGCTTTACACCCGGTGATGAAAGTGGAAGCATTGGAGTTATTAAAAATGATCCACATCATGGAGGTGAAGATGAACTATAATTAATTTTTAAACTATAAGGAGATAATTTAAATGATCTCAATGCATGATAGAATACAATCATTATTAAATGGTAATAAACCACCTACATATCTTAGCGATAAGGTGGTAGATCTACCACCTTATAATGAAAATATACAAGAAAAAGAACCCAGTACAGAAGATGCTCTTAATATTATTAATAAGCATACTTCTGTATATCAGGGGGTTATTAATAAAACTCTAAAGAAAGATATTAAGCATAAAGCAAAGAGTTTTGTTAAACAGAAATTTATAGTAGGTAAAGAATATTATCTAAAAAATAAATCATTATTGGGTAAAGTTACATATAATAAGTTTATTTGTAAGAAATATATTTATAGTATTAATGATACTATTGTTAATATGGTTGTAATGAAACCTATTGATAATAAAGTATATAATGCACATAGCCTTACAAAATATGATTGTTTGATATATCATATTAAGTATGAACCTAATTTATATGTATTTTCAATGAAATTAAATTGGTTTTTAAGTTATTGATAAATTATAAAAAGTTTAGAAAATTATATTTAATATAAAACATTATGACTATAAATAATTTAGGTATTAAATATCATAAATATAAATAAATTATAAAATGAGGTTAGTACAGAAACATATAATAAAGTAGAATAATGAACATTATAAAGATTTAATAGAGATGATGCATCTCTCAAAGAACCTTTATAATACTGCTTTATATAATGTTAGATAGTACTATTTCAAAGTTAAAGATGATACTACAGTTAAATATAAGTATCTAAATTATTATGCTAACTGGAGATTAATGATGTCAACTCAAAACCCAGACTTTAAAGCATTACCAAATCATATTGCAGCATAGGTAGTTAGATAGGTTGATAACAACTTTAGTAGTTTCTTTGCACTTCTAAAGAAGAAAAATAGAGGTATGTATACTTTACCAGTGTAGATACCACAATATTTAAAAACTGATGGTGTAAATCAAATTGTAATAGATACATGGGCTAAAAAGAAATTATCCGAAGGGTATTTACAAATCCCAACAACTAAAATATTAATTAAAGTAGGGTTAGAGGTAAGTAAATTAAATATTAAACAAATTAGGTTGGTACCTAAAAACGGTTATATAGTTTTAGAATTTATACATGAAGTTCCTGATATTAAACCTAAAACTGATAACAAGAGATATATGTCTATTGATTTAGGTATCAATAATTTATGTAGTTGCAGATCAAATGTTATAAATAGTTTTATTATAAATGGTAAACCTGTAAAATCAATAAATCAATATTATAATAAACAAGTTGCAAAATATAAATCAATTTGTGAAACTGTAAATCATTGCAGAACAAGTAAAAGAATACAAAAGTTAAATTATAAACGTACAAATAAAATTGAAGATTATTTTCACAAAGTTTCAAGATATATAGTGAATCAATTAGTTTCTAATGATATAAATACACTTGTAATTGGTCACACAAATTACTGGAAACAAGACACTAAACTTGGCAAGAAAACTAATCAAAATTTTATATAGATTCCGTTCAATAAGTTAATTAAAATGTTATCTTATAAATGTTAGTTAGTAGGTATAAATTGCGTTATATAGGAAGAAAGTTACACATCAAAAGCTTCATTTATAGATAATGATTATATTCCTGTGTTTAATTCAACTACCGAATTAAATTATAAATTTAGTAGTCAAAGAGTTAAGCGAGGTTTATATTGTAGTTAGAGCGGGATTAAAATAAATGCAGATATAAATGGAAGTTTAAATATACTTCGTAAATATTTAAAAGTGAACTCTGATGATTTATTTAACATAAATTCAAGAGATTTCAGAGGGTTCGTGTGCAACCCAAAAGTTATTAACCTTTAGTGATAACTTTAAATATTTTATAAATAATTATTTAATTCATATGAAACATATAGATTTAATATTATCAAATCCACATGGCTTAGATGATTATATAGCACATAAATTTAATAATTTATCTTCAGGTTATTTGGATAAAAGCCAAACAAAAGCAACATAGATTTTAGATTCTACTCGTGAATTTATAGAACAAATCGGTACAACTACTTTAACTAATTCTATAGATGCTATATATAAACAATTAGGTATTAATCAGAATACTATGGCATTAGTTAATAATATAACTAATACTTTATCCGGTAACATTACTAAAGTACAAACTATTATTAATATATTTCCGCGCAGTTTAACACATACACCAAGTGCTAAAGGAGCACTAATGGAAATTGCAGTATCATACAAAGATATTCTTATGGAACAAATTAATAGTTTAAAACTTGTATATGATGAAACTGTTAATGCTGCTATTAATAGTTTAAGTACTATATTACAATTATTACATGGTTCAATTGAAGTAATTATTAGAACTGTAGAAGAGTTATTTGATTAGTATGTATATAAGTATACAGGTCATCATGTTATGGAATTATATTTTATGTTATAGCCAGGAATAGCTTTAGTGAAAGCCATAATTAAGTATAAAAAAGAAGCAAAGAAAGATAAAAAGGAAAAGCAAGAAAAAGTTAAGAAAGAAATTTCAGAAAAAATAGACAAAAAAATAGATGGGTACGAAACTAAAGTTAATAATAAGATTAATGAAAACGTTAAAGATGTTTTTGATAACACCGTAGGAAATACATATAGTCTTGATGTAGGTATAGATCTTAATGACTTATATAATCAATTATATGAATGGTTGTCAAAACAATCTGATGCATTATATAACGCTTTTATGATGTTATTAATGAAAGATTTTGTATCTGAAATAAAAGAAGATATTTAGAAGCTTACTAATATAGATATACGTTTAATGGCTGATAATATCAATACATTTGATGATTTAATATAGTTATTAGATTCTTTAGGTTTAAATGAGCATACACCTACAATAGATTTTCAACAATTAATTGCAACTGGCATGAATTCTGTATTTGCAATTAGTAATAGTTTTAAAACTATATTTAAAGAATTAGATGTACCAACTGTTGGTTAGTTAACAGGAAGTGTAGTACATAGTATAGATGTTACACCATCTAAATAGAAAGCATATGAAATTGATACTGAATTAAAGAGTAATGATAATATTATCAAAATTAAATTACATGCTGATCCAAGTAATAAAATTATAAAAGCACAATTTATTACATTATTTAAATTAGTAAAATATAATAATAAAAGAGTATTTAATAAAGGATAGATTAATACTATAATAGATAATATTATTGCGATATATAATCAATATATTAAAGAACATGAAAAAGATAATATAAAAGATTTTGATATTGTAAAAGATACTAATAGTATTTTACTTGGACATAAAAAATTTAATAATGATTTATATAAAGACAGTGATTATATTAATAAATCTACCTTCATTATAAATGCAATCGTTGAAGATATGCCTCGTATATATACATTTCAAGTAGAGGTAGATAATCCAAATAATTTAGCATCTGTTAATACAGCAGTAAAGTATAAAAGTAAAGATGAAATTTTAGCAGATACTGATGATTTATATAAACGTTTTAATATTACTGATAATAATAAGGTTGGTAATAAAGATAATGGGGTAGTAGATATGTTAATTAAGAGTATTACAAATACAGAGGAATAGTATATATATACAACGGCGGAGAAACGTAGAAATACTTTTGATATAGTTAAATAGATGCTGATGGCATTAAAGCCTATGATGAAGTTATTAAAAGAAATTTCAAAATTAATAGAGAATTATAAAACCAATAAGTAGACCGTACAAACGCATGCACGTAAAGATTTAGTATTAAGTTTTAAAAATGTAATGAGAAAATTAGGTTTATCTAAAGAGAAATCATTTGAAGGTAAAAATATATATACAGTAAGAACTAAAAAATTATATGATTATTGTTTAAGTACTCTACAAATTAAAATTAATAAGGGGTTCTCGGAAATTTCAAGTGCTTTAACAAATAAGTTAATAGAACATTTAATAAGTGAAAATAAAATAGTTACTACATTATAGAAATCTATTCCAACTGTATTATATTTTGATATTGAAAATATAGAAAATATAAATACTATTGCAAAAGATGGAACTATTAATGGTTTAGATACTATAGAAATTATACAAGATGAAAAAACCATTTTATATAGTGAAAATAATAAAAGTACTACATCATCTTAGATATTAAGAGCTATGCGTAAAAAAGTACCATTTAAATAAGATATGGATAAGGATAAGTTTGATAAATTAATAAAAGATTTAATAGTTAATTCAGATGAATTTGAAGGTTAGAATGCAATAGATTTAAATAATATAGATTTATGTGCACCTGAAAATTCATATGATTTTACTATGCCTAATCCATATCTACCAACTAACATGAAAGATATAATGGAGTAGTTGGATATAGTTAATAAAGACTTAGAACAGTTTAACGGAAATAGTTTATACAATGGTAATAATACAGATACCATAATTAAAAATTATGATGCATATATAACCAATTTAATAGATGATATTAAAAATGGGTCAAATAATAGTAATAGTAATTTTAATAATAATAATGTAATAGATGATAATGGTAATAATACTAATTTATCTAATGAAGGTTATATTATTATAGAGTTTGGTGATGAGTATACATTAGGAGATAAATTAGATTATATATTACATGTTAAACCTGGTCAATAGATAGATAGTAATACTATTATAGCTACTATTACATAGAATGGAGAATAGAAATAGATAAGATCTATATTTAATTCTGGTACTATATTAGCAGATGAAAAAACTGGGGATTTTTTAAGAATATATCCAAGTTATGCAACAAGACATATTATTATATCTAATACAACTGTAGGAACTGGTATTGATTATGATATAGAGGATATGAAAAAATACATAGGAAAAATGCAAACCAATGGTATGTTATTTTCTTTCATTAAAGATAATTTATGTTATTCTATATTACCTTCTATATTATCAAAAAGAGAAGAAAAGAAAAAACATTATATTAAAAGTGCTACAGGTGGTATGGTTGCACATGATACGTTAGGACTATGCCCATGTTCACCTGCAAAAGATATGTATAATACATATATAGAACATTATGAGAAAACTGTTAATAATTGGTTAAAATCATTTAAAGATTTATGTTCAAAAGATAATATTAAATCTACTCGTACATCATCAAGTAAAATGAAAAATTTATCTGATGAAATAATATAGAAACGAGAGTTACTATTAAAAAATATTATTGCATTTTATAAGAGTAAAGATAAATTAAAAGAATGCAGATATACTAAAGATGGTAATGATTGTAGGTATTTAGCATGGGGTGATATATCAGGTAAAAAGAAATAGAAATCTGGTAAATTAAAAACTAAGATTGGTAATGTATGGTATGATAGTTATTATGGTATGTTAATATCCAAATTATTATTAGCGGGTAATGAGAGTTGGAATAAAAAATATTATGATTTATTAAAAGGTATTATAGATAATAGATTAAGAAAAGAACAATATACCCAAGCATCATTAATAAATGAATTTAATGAATTATATAAACATAATATTCAAAATATCGCAGGTAAACTAACACCATATGAACTTATTAAAAAGGAAATAACTATAACAGATAATTAGCATAAAGATGAGCAAGAATTATATACTAAGGTATATACTTATCTACAAGATAAAATTACTAATAAAGAAAATGCTTATGCATGTTAGCAGTTGGCTAATATTTTCTGGTATATTTCTAATTATAGTAATACTACTGTTAAAGGATAGGAAAAAGTTAATGATAAAAAACTTGATGAAAAAGGTATTATAAAATTAGTTCAAGAAGAAAAAGAAAAATTGGAAACTTTTTGGGATGAATGCATTAAAGAATATTATTCAAATACTATGGATAATATAGTTACAGAATTTCAAGATTATACAAATTCATTAAATAATTATGCAGAATGGCCTGCTCCTATGTCTATACCTATAGAGGGTAGAATGTATACTTTATATGAATTTAATAATTTCCCCGTTAATGAGCATACAGAAGTAGAAGAAGATATACCTGAATTGGAACATATCAAGAAACCGGACTTTACACCTTATATACCAGAAGGAGATAAACTCGATAACTCTGCAGCTATACCTGAAGATGTATCCAAAGAAATAACAATAAAAGATACTGCATATTGGATGAGGTATTTTTCATTGGCAACGGTTATAAGTTTACCATTTTTAGCAGATGGATTTGATATACCTCCTAAAATGATACCTGTATTATTACCAGCAATTTATATATGTTTTAAAGCTATATATATACCATTATTAAATATAGTATTAGTTATAGGTTTAGGTATTAGAGGTATGTGGATATTCCCTATTTTATTAGTAGTTAATTTAAACTCTACTTCAGTAAATGGTTTATTACCGCTAATTATCATTGCAAAAAATATTTAGAATTTATTTTGTAAAAAATTAGAAACTGTAGAAGAGCATGTAGCTAATATGGCTAAATTAATGATAAGTAAATTAGAACAAGACAATATACAATATAATAGGGATATTCAAAAATATACATTATATTTAGATACTCTAAAATCATAGAATATAGAGAATGAAAAATTAATACAAGATAAATTAGCTAATAAATTTATTAAAGGTGTCGATACACGACAAATTATAATGAGAGCTGAAAAATTAGTTCCTATACCAGATACTTAGAAATTTAAAACTATGAAATGGACAGAGGATAAGCCTAAAGACAATGGATAAAGGATTGAATTATTTTAGAGCCCTAATATCACAAAATACATTATCTGCATTACAACAAGATGCTTATAATAATATTATTAATGATTTGATAGTTAATAATATTAATGGCATGTAGAAATGTAAAGATTTAGATGATTATGATATGGAATCAAATACAAAAAGTAAAATAATACCAGGTTGTATATATTGTTTCATATATAAAGCAATGAATCCAACTACATATATAGTAGGTAATTAGAAATTATAGTATTTTGATAAATTACCTGTATTATATGTTATAAAAGAAACACCTAATACTATTACAGGTATTAATCTTAATTTCTGTAATAGAGATTTACGAGTTGCCATTTTAAATATGATTTATAATATGGATGAAGATTTCTTTTTTAATAATGGTGATATTAAAAATGAAGTAGATAATGGAAAAATTATAACATCTAATAGTATTAATAAATTTTTATTAAATGATAATACATGTATACAATAGATAATGTATAAGTTAAATAAAACATATAATATACCAAATAATCCAAATATATTCATTCGTACATATTCTAAAAGTTTAATAAGAAATATTAGAATGATAGAATACTGGCAATGGAAACATATACCGTTCTTAAATTATAACGCAAGTGAAAATAAACAAGATGTTTTGAATACTATATATAAAGTAACACACACTGATGTAAAAATTTTATAATCAGTGTGTGTTAAATTTTTATAAATCTTTATAATGTGGTTTATTAGGATTATTATAGAAACATTCATCATAATCTATAGTATCATCTCCTAAATCAAAGTATCGTTTCTTAAGTGTACAATTATATAAGGCATCTTGTAAATTTAATACGTCTTTACCTATACATGGAGTTCTTAACATTAATACATTGATATTATTAGTTTCAGAATTATATGCTATACGTGGTGTTAATTTAAGAAAATCATATACTGCATTATTATAATTATCTTCTCCATATTTTTCTGGTATATAATACTTATTCCTTATACTATCATAATAATCATTCAAATAACCGTCACCTATTCGTGAATATAATCCCATAAAATTATATATAGACTACGGTATAGTAGGGTTTATAATAGTAGAGACAGTGGTTGCATCCATTAATCCTATATTCCATAAGAATGAACGTTTATAACCTGTACTTTCTGGATAATTTTCATTTTTAGGCTCAGAAAAATCTAAAGACTCTACATTCTTTAATTTATGCAATAACATATTTCCATCCTATTTAACTTCATGTAATGATAATATTTTATTACCATATTGATTTGTATCATAATTATCAGATAAGTACATATAAGCATTACCATACTTATTTAATACCCCATTAAATGGTGTAATTATAGAAGATTTATATGCATCTTTATCGCTCTAATATTCATAATTCCAAACATCTATTGCATCCATCATACTATCAGTTCTTATTTTCCATGAAGTTTCATAAGTAACTGGAATAAATCTATTTAATTTATATTGATTATAACGGTCTGCTTCATATTCTTCATCATTATAATAGAATGTATTTTTATTATCCCTAATTTTAGGATTCATTATAACGCTATTATATACCACTTTAATTGTTGGTTTATTGCTGGTATTTGGTATATACTTAATATTAATATTCTATATATTATCTTCAAAGCTTGATTTCTTTAGCAATAATCCATCCCATGATAATAACTACAACTAACGTTGTTTTTCTACTGGAATATTAAGTATATTAGAATCATATATAGTTGGCATGAATAATGATAATTTTCTGGTTATTAATGCATCACTTGATTCTTTCTTAATATTACCTCTAATTGGTAATATATTAGTTTCCTCATCTTCTGGACATATAACATAAGAAATAGGATTAAACATTACATCTATTTTATCAGAAATAAATCTATAATTATCTTTATTACCTTCAGTATTATGTAAATATGTATCTACTGATTGATTTACAGAAGATGTAAAATGATAGCTCTTGCCATTTATACTATCTTTATATGTAATAGTAAAGTTATCAATATAATATCTTAAATACATATTTCCTATAATAGGATTAGACATGATTACTTTATTATAAATAAACAATCCATCTTTTAAATCATTAATAGTTAAATCCTTAAAATTTATCGTTATATTTGCATATATACCACTATGTATTTCTTCTGGGTTTTTACAAACATTAAATATATTCTTATCCCATAGTAATAACATATTTTTATTGCTATTATCTGTAACGTCTTTCTAATTAATATAATTATTAAGTATATCAAATGTTTGAGTTATTTCTGGATTAGGATTAAACTACATACTATTACCTAAATCAAAGTCTTTACATTTTATAACATTAGTAATAAATTTTATACTATTTGGTTCACCATTATGTGTTTTATCTTCAGGAATAAACTTAAATGTAGCACGTTTATGTGCATTTTCTATCTATAGTTTTTCCTTCCATTCTATATCATAATCAAGGTTCTTTATAGTGAATGATATTTTAACATCTTCTTTATTCTTTATAAATTTTCCCCAATTATCATATCCGAAATTTTCTACAGTTAATTTAGTAAGATGAACATAAGCATTGCTTTCTACATCTTTATTAATCTTTTCTACTATATCCGGTGAATTATAAGTTTCAAACTTAAATACTGGTAATGTACGAGGATCAGTAAATCCTGGTTGTGTAATAGTATATTGAGTGGATAAAGTTTTATATTGAACTTTATTATTAACTACATTATTTGAAATATCTGCAATATGATATAGCATATTTAATTTTATATCACGAGGTGCTGTTGCAGTTATACTATGTTTATTCTATAATGTTCTGAATAAATCACATTCAATAATACTATTCTATGGCCTACCTGTAATATTACTATATTCATCCATTACAAATCGTTGTTCACTTACCTCATCAGATAATGAAGACATGTAATCATTTATATTAACAGTATGAACAGTTGTATTACCATTTAAAGATATAATATTAGGAATATTATCTGCAATATCTAATGTATATTCATATGTAGCATATCTATTTTCTGTATCTGTGGTATACTACTTTAAATGGAATGGTAATAATTCCTACTTATCCATATTAACAGTAAACCATGTATTACCTATAGAAGTATTATCATATAACATATTATATACTTCTTCATATGTTGTAATTACAGGAGCATTATTAAAATAAATTTTATCTATTATTAAATTCTAATTATTAGATTTTATTTTAAGCGAATGATTATTAATCTATTCACATGTAATACCTGTAATATCAATAGTAATATCACTATTATTTGTTATATTATTTTCAGAATTCTAAATAGCATAGAAATTTTCATCTAATGTATTAATCACCAGATTTTCTATATTTGTGTATCCTACCGTATTACATTTAAGTGTATAACTTATCTAACATGCCTTTGCAAATCTCTTAAATTTATTAGCATGTCTAATATATAATAATAACTAATAATTACATGTTAATTCATTTACTGAACTATCTGTAATCTATGTTTTAAAATCAGGTATTATTACACTATTATTATCAAGTGTTTCATCTTGATATATAACATTACCTTTTTCATCTACTATAATACATCCTAAATAATAATTATCTATATTTTTTATTACATATTTAGTTTTGTCTAATGTTATTTTTAATATATCATATCTTTCATTTTTCTTAACCTATGGTATAATCTAAAAATTATCTAATGTAATAGGTTTCAAACATAATGAATTATATAAATCTTTATCTGTTACTATATTATCATCAAATACTCCTTCTGGTATAATATTTCCAAATGTTTTATTATGTACATATAAATCTGAACATTGTACAGTAGCACCGGTAGCACCAATAATATAATTTATATTATTAGAGGTGTCATCAGTAGAAGCTTTAATACATAATGAATTAATATTAGAATTATTCCGATTATTAATTTTATTTAATTTCTCAAAAGATTTATATTCAATAAAATTATAATTACCAAACTAATCTTTAACAGCTGGAAGATGTAATAAGCTCTTGTTATTATAAGTTAAAATATTATTAAGTGATCTTATATTAGTACGGTTCTATATATTCTAATAACTATTACCTGCATACATAATAGTAACGTTATTATATAATTGGATATTTTTATTATTACTATTTGTATATATAGATCTATATTGTAAAGGATTAGGAACGGTATATTTTAATAATGTATTAATATCACATTTTCTTAATTCTGGTGTTACTTCTACCATATATGGTAATTCTCCAGTTTTATTAAACTATACTGCATCAGTATAGAAATATAATATATCGCCATCTGTAATATCTTTTCTTAAGGTTGTAGGAATTTTAATATTCTTATATGGGTCTACATACCATTTTACAGATGAATCTCGTTTATTTAAATTACTATCTAATTTATTAATAGTAACTTCTATATTATGTTCTAATTTCTTAATAGTATTCTTATGTTTTTCTGGAAATTCATAAAATAATCCACCTTTAACTTTTTTAATATTTAAAGTTTCTGATAATGGATTATTTGCTATAAAGGCATTAGCACTATTAGCAATATCATTATCATATAGGTCTACCCCAATTTGTGTAAAACCATTAGCATCTATTACAGCATCTTTAATATAATTTGGATACATATCTACAGTAGTATGTATATACTATGACATAATATCGGTATTATTACTTGCTCCTCCTGCATATTTAGTCATATACGTTAACTATGGCACACCATTACCATTATAAGTGGTTTGTTGAGTTTTCTTATCTGGTGTAATTATAGCAATATGACTTAATACCCCCTTTGCTTTATTATCAAATAAGGGCTTTTCATATGCTGCTTTAATCTAATCACTATTAGTAGAAGAAGTAGTTAATGTATTACCATTATTAGTAGTTAAAAATGTATAATATGTTCTCCATAATGAATTATATATATCTTCTGGATATAAAAAATTATCATAACCAAGTGTTTTAGCAATATCTTCAGGTTCAAATGTAGTAGTGCCATAAGATATTTTAACATCATACTTTATATGATGTGCATGCGTAATATCATCTGTAGTATATTCATATAAATCATAATTATCTTTACCCTTATAATTTATATCATAAATCTGATGGAATTCCCATGAATCTAACATTACATTATTATGCGGGTCATTTGTTGCAAATATAGAAGAATTATTAGGTCCTTTTGTATATATACCATCTACTATATTAGCATTACCTATTTGATTATCTATTTGGTATTCAGTACCAAGATAATTTTCTTCATCTACTCTACCTGTATAATATACATTAGCAGATGAATCATTTAATATATTTCCAAATACTTCTTCTGATATATTATGAGTATCATATACATTTAAATTATTATTTGAATTATTAGAAGCTCTAAAGGTAGAGAGCTATTTATTAGCCCATGCCTTATAGTTATTATTGATATTATTACTTGTATCTTTTCTTTTTGCTATCTTAACTACAGTGTTAACGGATATATCAAAACTCTCAAAAAAGTCATTAATAAATCCGATATGAATACCATTACCATTAGTACCTGGAATACCTTGTTCCCCTGGAATACACATTCCAAGTAATCCGTGTTTTTTCTTATATAAATCTTTTCTACTAATACTCATCATGTGTTATTTATTAGATATGATAGGGGTTTTACTATTTTCAGTAAAACCCCATTTGATATTTTAATTATTCATTTATTAATTTTAAATATACTTCTATATTATAAATACAGGTTACAGTTAATACTTTTAATTTAGTATGATCTGCTTGTATTAAATTTAACTATTCCTAACTTAAAAAATCAGATATAAAATCTTTTGTATAAGCATAACTTTCTGGCTTAAATGTGTTTAATGGTATAATTTTATTATATTTTTTTCCATCTACTAAGAATGTAATAGATATATTTAATGCACTGTATATATCATTATATAATTTAGTAATATTATTATCTGCATTATTTATAAATATCGCAAGCGTACCATTACCTATGGTTATATTATTATATTCAGATCCGGTGACAGCTCTTAACTATTGACAGATATTATAGAAATTATTAATATTATTATCAGATGTTGCTACTCTTGAATAACCATATACAGTAGGGTCAATACCTAATGTTTTACTACTATTTCTAACTGTAATATCTCCATCTAATATAATAGGTTTATTAGATTTTATTTTGAAGGCATCAATAGTGGAGTCATACAATATATCCATATTATTATTAATACCATCTGGTGTTATTGCAGTAAATCTCTAAAAATTAATAATACCATTATTATCGGCAGTATCAGACATTACTCTAATATTATAAAGGTTCTCATTATCAATAGTATAATTAGTATTATTGATAATAATGTCCATACCGGTATAATCATTATTAATATTAACTCTATTATTATCAATTTTACTTAATAATGCATTATCACTATCAGTATTAATTTTACCACATAACTATAAAATATCTGAATAATCTGTAATGCTTAAATCAAAATTATATATAGTAGGGTCTATAATTAACTTAAATATATTACCTCTGTTATCAAAGAAATAATCACCTATTTGGAATTTCCTATTAAGCTCACTGGTATTAATATAATTATGTATTGGTAATCTATTATATCTAATAGCATTACAGAATTCTCTTATATCTTCCTTTGAACCGCTATATATATTAAATCCCGTATAAAATATACAATTACCATTTTTACCGGCATTACCCTACATACCAGGTAAACCATAAGATGGTAAACCTGGTGCATAGTCATAATTAACCCAATTTCCAACTGTTTTCATTTCTTATCAATTTGCAAATTTATATAATAATCATAATTATACATATCATGTAATATGATACTTAATATAACTTCATTGTTCACAATTTCATAAGTAGTCTTATAGTTATCATATAATGTATAATTATCAATATCAGATGGTATACCATCATTAATATTTAATTGTGAATTATTATTAATTTTACGATATATTTTTAAATTATTAATATTATTAATATCAAATGCTTTATTTAATGTTAATGCTATAAAGTTATTATATGTTGTATTTAAATCTGTTTGAGCACTTGAAAGACCATTCCAGTTCTTTATAAATACAGGATTTGATATTATATAGTCATGAAGTGCTTTAGTGATATTTAATTTTAACATATATTCAGGTTTACTCTAAGTATGCTAATTATATTTAGATATAACCTTTTCACTTTTAGTTATTGCATTTTTCCAAGAATCTAATGTAATAGATTTCATTCCTAATTTAATACATTTAGAACCAAATAAAGATTTATCAATTATACCATTTGTATAACCTGGTACTGTATTATAATCATTTTCGCCTCTATACTATCTGTATATATTATTATCCCAATCAGTAGAAAATATATTAAAATTCTTTAATAAAAAGAAATTCTCTTTTATATTAACCATATTATTATAAACCTTATTACACGGATAATTAATAATAGGATTAACTTTTTTTATTTTAGTATTACCTAATAATAAATCTGTATTATCATTATGTTCAGAAGTTTCAAATTCTATAACATCTTTAAAAACTGGTCTGAAAAATCCATGATTATATTTTATCTAATTAGGTTTTGTAACTTTAATCTCTACTGGTTTATAATCTTTATTTATGTGTATAGTTTTCGCTTTACCAGTATGTGGTATAATATACATATTAATATCATTTGTAGTGAAGGTAGAAATAAATTTATCAATTTCCGAATTTACATTACTTGTGCTATTATGGGTTTTCTACTTTATAACATAAGTATGTTTATCTCTATAATTACCATCAGTATTCTAAAATACATCTTGTAATTTTAATAAATTATTATAACCATAACTATTTTGATTTATGAATAATACTGTATTTTCTCCATTAATTATACCATTTTTTGTATAATCATCATCATTATTAAAATACATATTAATATTTGATTCAGCCTAAGTATATATAGCTTTACTTAAATCATTTTCTATAATATATTTTACATCACTATTAATATATTTCTTATGTATTTCACTATTAGTTGTAGTTATATACATATTATTACCTTTGTTATATAAATTATATAAATCTATATTATAAGGTAATTCAAAGAAATTATAAGACAGTAATTCTAAATTATTATCCTTAAATGATATTATATTATCTGCTACATATTTATGATTATAATCATATGAATGATTTATTATTAATATAAACTATTCTTTATTAGAAACATATATATCATTTACATAATCACCCGTATAATCATTTAACATGAATATTTGGTAATTATTATAATCTGATAATTTTATATCATCATTATAATCTACATTTGTAAATTTAATAATGAATTTCATGCCATAATATATGAATTCCAATGTTTGCACATACTTATTGTAATAACCTACAGCAGTTTTTATAGTACCATTACTATATAACATTTTCTTCATTGGATATTCATATATATTATCTAATAATAGTCTCTTTAATGATATTTTATATTTTTCAGGAACATCCTCAAATTCTGATGGAAATGAACCTAAATCATTTATATTATATGTAGTAGACTAACCCATATTAACGGATGGGGTATATACATTATTATTGAAAAAACCTGTCGTTATATATGAATTAATTATATTACTAACATCTAACGTACTATTGCCATCATAATATAAACCATTTGATTCCCACTATATGTTAATAGAAGGAACTACAGGTATAGATAAAACAGAGGTATTATCTTTTATTGTATAATAATTATCACTTTCTAATACTGGGTCAGATGTAGTAATATTATAATTAGTTATATTACCATAATCTGCTAATTTAAGTGTTACTGGTTCATCTAACTTAACCTCAGTTGTTAGTAAACTTATAGAATCTATTAAACCTGAATTATTTTTTATATTACTATAATATAGAGTATTATTACTTGGTATATACATAAATTGTACATTATCACCCTTTGGAATATTCAGGAATGTACCTTTTACAAAACTATATACAGTAAACGGTTTTAATCTTCTATCACTACCATCTAATTTAATTATTTCACCTTTATCAAAAGTTATATTACTATCTGAAGTATATGTATCATAATTAGTATAGTTAAGGGTCATAGATATATCTTTAACATTATGAATTCCCATAATCTATACCTACATATTTAATGACTTAGCTATATTAGTATGATTACCATTAACTAAACTGATGTCAGTTAATGTCATGAACATATATTTAGATGTATCTATAGGTGATGGATAATAATATAATTTAATAACATCATTACCTGAAATAAGTGTATAGTTAATAAAACTAATAGGCTCATACCCTTTCTATGTATATATTAAAGGTGCTTGTATATTGTATAATAGTTTATCTAAATTCTATGTAGTCTAATATAACTTAAAAGGTTTACACTATGTTTTTGTAATAAACTTACACGGAACACTAAATTTTAAATCCTTCTTAGATTGTATTAATAAACCTGGTAATATATATTTAAATAATATATCATATGTAATATATACATTTCCGCTTGCGCTATTATTAAGATTTATAGAATAATCTTCATAATTAATATTATAATTATATGCTTTATTATTCTATATTATTTCTTGTCCATGATACATATGTATAAATTCAATATCTGATATTGAATTAGAAATAAAGCCAATAGTATTATCAGAATAGCTTGATACATGAATATCATGACCACATATAGCTAATGCAGATTGTATTCGTTGAAACTATATATTTAAAGGAGCTTGAATTTCTGGATTATTTAAATCTTGAGAATAATAGCATACTGCTGTATAATGTATAGTTTTATCCTATAAATCACTATTACTAAATGGTATTAAATTCTTACGGTACCATCCATCCTATAATGTTTCATTACCCTCTGCATCAGTAATTTTAGTTTCATCATTTTCATAATCTTCTATATTATTATACATTGAATATAATGAAACATTATTTGCAGTAGTTTTATACATATCATTATTAGATGCTATTACATCTACTATATGATAGTGTGTTTTATTATCATTCTCCTATATCGTAGTATAAACAAATCTAAAGTGTTCACCATACATTATAATACCAGTATTAATACTAAAAGTTAAAAATGAATATATGTTATCCAAATTTATTTTTTCTACTGGTATAGGTGCTATAATATTCTATGGTTTATTAACTACTTTATTTTTTACATAATTTAATAAATCATCAGAATTATTTATAACTTCTGCATTATTAGAGGTAACACCAAATGTAATATTATTTTCAGATATTTTTATATCATCTACTTTAAGGATTTTTAATTTATCCTATTCATCTGATTTTAACTTTATTGTGTGTTTATCTTTAACATATAAATCTATAGTAGAATTATCAGAATTATTAATAAGGCATTTTTCTATATCATAGATTGTATTACCAGACATATAAAGCCCAAAATAATTATGAAATGAAAAATCTTCTGCACCTTCATCATTAAACATAAATTCTAAGTTAATGATATTAGGATACAATAAATTATTACGCTCATATCCTTGTAATATGAACATATTATAATCTTCTTGAACTTTATTATTCTATTCTAATATTTTAGAAATGAAATAACTTGTTTCTACTTTTTCGGTTAATATACCTTTATCTACAGAAATACCTTTCCATGAATTACGTCCTTGCCTATGTTCACTTGAACCTTTTATATTATCTTGTTCATTAAATTGAAGATAGCATGAGCTTGCAACATATTCTTGTATAGAATCTTTATAGGCATTTAAATAATGACCAATAGGTGTAGAATTTCGTAAATCAAATATTTTTATGATTTCACCTTCTTTTAATAATTTCTGCATCACTGCAGTATCATTAATATCAATATTACTATATGTGTCTTTGTTAACAAGATGATTTGTTTTGAAAATACAAAAATATTCTGGGATAGATTTACCTATATGGAGAGGGGCTAATATTTTCATATTTTCTGAATATAGTGAATCAAAATTATTTTCTGCACCATATTCATATATAGTATATTTTTGATTTTCGATCTTATAATAACCTTTATGAGGATCATATGAATCTGAATAAACACCGTATAACTCACCTTGAGGGATTGATGAGAATACCGTCTTTACATCATGAGCATAATTACCATCATAACTTATAGATTGATGCCTAAATCTACGATCATTTAATATACTATTAGAACTTGTTTTAAAGGTATCTAAATATAGGTTATCCTATGAATCTACTACTAACTTTATGTTACCAGTTAACTTGGGGTTAGTTCTTAGTAACATAAAAGATTGCATATTATCTCCAATAGCATGTCCCTATAAATCATTAAATGTAATACCAGTGTTGGGGGTTTTAACTACTAATACATTTAATGTACCTATTACAGTACTGCCATCATTAAGATTTAATTTTACTTCATATGGTATAACCTAATCACTCTATATATTATTCCAATTTATACACTATAACGTAATAATAATATCATTTTTATTACCATTATTAGCATTTTCAATTATAGCATTTGTTCCTCTACTATTATCAAAACAATTAAATTTAATATTATTAATAGCAGAATAATTCTAACTGCTAGAGGGCTCAGTTATTTTATAAGAAGCTATAATAGAATTAGCATCTATATTGAATAATTTTTTTATATCCAATATACATACCTATTTTATAGGTGTTAACTTAACATATACTGTATGATCTGTTTTAGACGTCATTCAATAAATTATATAAAAATTTTATAAAAAAGTCTAAATTATTTTCCTAAAATTTTATCTTTAGTAATAGAAGAATAATCTGTAGTTTCAGATTGGTTAGTTAAAACATTATATGTCTTATACTGCATAGATTTACATACATCTGTTAAAGCATCAATATCAACAAATGTAGAGGTTGGATCATATTTAGGATTTATTGATACATTTTTTGGTTTCTATTTTAATATTATAGATTCACCTGTAACTGGATCTCTAACTTCACCTGTAGTTATGCTACTCATCTTAAATAATCAATAATTTAATTATTTACTTATAGAAATAAATGAAATTAAAAAGTGGCAATTCCAATATAATTATATAATGTAGTTAAGAATAGTATTATATTAATATACATAGATAATTAGTAAATTAAGTTTTAATTAAATTTTTATTTTTATTTTTATAAATTATTATAGTAATTAAATTAAATAATTTGATTATATATAGTTTATTCTTTATATAAAGCTATATAATGTAAAATACCTATAAAGTATACATATAACTAATTATAGTATGTTACAGGAGAAATAAACTATATATACATCATCAGTATAAGGTATATAAAATATTATATAAAAATAATTAATTATAAATTGAAATTAAAAAGTGGCAATTCGAATATAATTATATAATGTAGTATAAGAATGTAATATAT
>ERZ773027.29-NODE-29-length-91657-cov-10.575915_pt1 | contig 91657 bp, 86 predicted proteins | sample MGYA00511032_ERZ773027 | MGnify/ENA primary metagenome ERZ773027 (study PRJEB29015, sample SAMEA2738138) | human oral metagenome | biome: human oral; feature: human-associated habitat; material: saliva | place: China | collected 2190 ... | reverse complement strand
GGAGATTCCCTTTATATTCAAGGACATTATATAGTAAATGATAAATTTAAGATTAATGATATAATAAACAGTTTATCTATTTATGATTTCTCAAATTCAACTATGTATGTTAAATGCTATATATATCTCAATAGTGAAGCTTATAAGGTTAATTTTAGCACTACTAAGGCTAATAGTTACTGGAAATTATTACTTAAACTTGCAGCTGGAGGATAAATTATTATTTATCTAATATAATTATAACCCTAATTTTAAAATTTATGGAAAATCTAAAAGAATTTCAAGAAGTAAAAGATGTTATTGATGCTTTTATGGCTAAAGGTAACAAAGTTGAAAGATTCAAAGAAATTACACAATATCTAAATGATAATTACGGTGTAAAGTAAAACAAAAAAGCCAGCTCCAACTAAGGAACTGGCTTTACTTTTTAATATATCAAACTATCTACAAAGTCTATATAATTTAACCTACTACAGTGTAATCTCATATACTCATTTTTTTCAGTATCAAAACTAATTATTCTACCATCATCCATTACATAGATACCCACAACTTTAGTTGTACCTTTAACTATTCCATAATAAGCAGTACTATTAGCTTTACCTTCTTTTGGAAGATTTACACCATACTCTCTATATTTAATAATAATATCATTACTAATATAAGGATTAGCTTTTACTTTCTTAGCTAATTCATTACTTTTCTGGAGTATCAAATTATCATAGTATCTAATGGAATCTATTGCACAATAATCTCTTTGTACTACTGTATCTACAATCTCTATATTATTTTCTTTAGCATAAGTTTCTAATGGATTATTAGACTTATTGCAGCTTACTAATGTTATCAATGTAATTAAAATAAATAATGTCTTTTTCATAATGTGTATTTTTTAGCGTATTGTTTAGGTAATAAATAAGTTTCTTTATCTATATCTCCAGTTTTATAAACCGTACTATTAGGTAATGATTTACTTTCCAGTACAACTACTTTATCTGCAATCATTTTCTTAATATCTCTATAGCTAAATAGATACATAGTATCACCAAAGAAATAAACCATCCAGCAGTTATTAGTAGTTCCATTATTCTATAGTATATCCATATAATCTAATTTCTATTTCTCCATTATATAAGTATCATAACTTTCATATCTAGGATTTCTATTTTTAATCTCTACTCCTACTACTTTACCTTTATATTTAAAGAAACAATCTATCCTATCATAATCTCCTTTAGTAAACTATATATCAGTAACTCCTTTACTAAGTAAGAACTACTATAATTTCTATCTACCTATAAGTTCACTTTTCTAATATCCATTCATAATGATTAAATTTTAAAGGTTAATTTCATTTTATCTATCATATATCCTTTAGTAACTTTTCCTCCTATTCTTTTGGTTTTTTCTACAGCATCATAGTAAGGAGATTCTGTTATTAAGGATGCTTTTACTTTTAGTTCTATTCCATACTTATTAAAGAGCTTAGCAAATATTGTTTTTAAATCCTTAGTACTAATGAATCCAGCTCCTATTTCAGCATATATATCTCTGTAAACTCTTTCCAGCTTTATTTTATCAGCTACTCTAGCTAACATTTTTTCTTTATTATAATGGAGTGTATGTATTTCTGTTACTGATAAGTATTTAACAATATTCTCAAACTCTGGATAATCAGTTAAATATTCCTCGCTCCTAGTAGATAGATAATCATTTAATAAGTCTTTATAGCTAATTGTTATAGATTTCTTAACTTTAATATTAAAATCCTCCCAGATTTGTTGGTTAGTATATATGCTAAATCTTTTACTCTTATTATAAGCAGCTCTTATACCAAACCCATCTTTATATTGTTTTCTGATTGATTGCTTATAAATAAATGATTGTCTTTTAAGCTCATTAATTTTCATTTCTCCATTAACTATAGAAATAAGAGATTTTTCTAAGTTTAAATCCTTACTATAGGATTCTCTTTCCTCATTACTCATTTTTTGCCAACCAGATATTTTAAGTTTAGCATCAGATTCTTTATCACTCATTAGCTGGTTAAACTCATTATCATCTAAGATATGATTATTATTACTATAAAAGTGTACTATAAAGTTTCTAAATATGTTATGGTACTCTTTATTATCTCTTAATCTACCTACTATTTGCTCTAATGTTGTAGATATATCTACTAAGGTAGTATCTCTGTAACCATCGCTTACAACAACAACTAAAGCATTATTACTAAACATATTACAACCTTGAAACCCTTTCTTTGTAAAGAAGTTAATCTTTTTATTAGGGTTGGTTACTGGCTCTATCTCATAATCTCCTAATATTTTCTTATTACGGATTCTATTAGCACAACTGATTTTAACCAATTCTGGATTTATCTTTAAAGTATTTACTATTTGCTCTATACCAGTAACAGTATTAAAGAAAATAAATAACTGTTCTACATCTATACCACCTATATTTAGACCATTTTCTAAAAACTCATTTATAAAGTTAGTAACACCAGTGATAAGTTTTGTAGTCTTATATCTCATTACATTTACTTTCTCTGTTTCGTCCCAGATTACTTTATAATGTGGTAATTCCTTAAATGCTGGTATCTCAAAACTAATATCTATAGGAGTAGCAGATAATAAAGAATAATGGTTAAACAGCTTGATAGTTTCTAATAGCTTAGTTATTGAATCCTCCCTATAATCCATTTCACTTAATAATAAATGATACTCATCTACTACTATATACCAATCATTAGGATTATCTATCCATTTTAATATCTTATTACTAAAGCTATCATAAGTAACTGCTATTTTCTTAATCTTATTCTCTTTACAATATCTTTTAAACTCTGGCTCATATACTCCAGCATAACATTTAAAGATATTATATTTATTATTCTTATCTGCTGCTATACTATCTACTAAATCTCTAAATGGACATACTATAATATAATTCTTATCACAATTTGCAGCAGAATATGTACCGCCTACATCTGGCTTAGTCTTATTTATAATTCCATCTGGTAATCCATTTTTAAATAAATCTAATTCACTTAAATAACGGTGTGAGCCACCTTTAATAATAATTTCATTCATTTTTTGATTAGTTTTTAGGGTTAAATTAAAAATATCTATCTAAAGTGTGTTTTTAAGGTTGTAACTTTTTTTAGTCTTATATAGGTAACAAAATAATTTTTTGGTTACATTGAAAATCAAAGAAAAGGGCTACTTAAAGCCCTATTTCTCAATTCAACCTAAAAAAATAATCATTATGTTAGTATGCAACAACTACAACCCTTCTTAATTTTTCTATATCAAATATAGGCACTAAAAAGGCACTTTCCAAGCAACTAAAAAATATTTTTCAGAAATTTTATTTAGCTACTTTATGATGTCTTTTTGATAATATTTTACTAGTAGAACTACTGGTACTGGGTAAAATCTGGACTATAGACAGCTATAAAACCAATATAAAAAATTTATGCTAATACTGTTTGGAATCAGATTTTATAATACTATAATTGTAACAGTTAATTTAATAATAGATAATACTATTAATTATGCCTTATTTAAAGAAAACACATACAGAAAAAAACAGATAGGTAAATAAGGAATAGAGAACTGATATTTATTAGAGTAGATAGTGGAAAGAGCTTAGATAGTCCTATATAATGTAGCATCCTCTTTGTGAAATATGCTTAGCTTTAGGTAAGACTACTCCAGCAGAAGATATACATCATAAGGATAGCTTTCTAAACTACTCTGGAAATATGAGATTAAAAGTAGCTTATGATTATAATAATCTTATAGCATTATGCAAATAGCATCATTCTTATTTACATAGAAACGGAACAACACACGGACTAAATTTAGATGCTGTTGTTAAAGAATTATCTCCTATGGTGTAATAGTAGCACAACTTTCTCTAAAAGAGTGAGATTCTGGGCGGAACAGAATGGGAGGACTAAACTTATTAAATAGATTAAAATATGAGAATAGACAAATTTATAAAAACTAATGATACGAAGGTAGAACAGCTTACTAAAATGATGGCTGAAACCTTAGTTAATGCAGAAGGTATAGCTAATTTAGCTTACTTATGGGATTTAGAAGATAGTCAAATTTATTTAGATTATTAGGACAAATTAAACCAGTTATCAGTAGAAAGGAAAAATAAATAATGAGTAATTTTAAACTACCTACTGGACTAAATAAGGAAACTAGGGATTATATGAAAGATGTAATTTCCCACCTTACAGAAGCTGGAGTAATGGAAAATGTAGATACAGCTGCTTTAAATATGTTAGCTAGATGTTACGATACTTTTGTATTAGCTAGTAAGCAATTAGAAACAGACGGCTTAACTGTTAGAAGTGATAGGGGTAATATATCAGAGCATCCATTAGTAAAAGTTAGAAAGGATGCCATTACACAATCAATTAAGATAATGACAGAATTTGGATTAACCGCTAAATCTAGAGCTAAGTTACCACAAATGGAAAATGCAGATAGTGAATTATCACCATTAGAACAGTTTGTAAAGAATAATAATAGGGAGGTAAGATAATGGTTTATATGGGAAGCAAAAATAGGATAGCTAAAGAGTTAATTCCTATTATTAAGATACAACCTAATTAGTGGTATGTAGAGCCGTTTGTAGGCGGTGCTAATATGATTGATAAAATACAGCATCCACTAAAATTAGGTGCTGATTCTAATAAATATTTGATAGCTTTACTAAAGTATGTATAGGATAATAATTAGTTACCAGAATTTATTAGTAAGGAGGAGTATACTAAAGTAAAGGATTATAAAGACAATTATCCAGATTGGTATGTAGGATATGTAGACTTTATATGTAGCTTTAGAGGTAAATTCTTTGGAGGATATTCTGGATTATATTATACTAAGGTCGGAAATGAACGAAATTACTAGCAAGAAAGAAGTAATAATCTATTAAAATAGAACTTGAAAGATATAGTTTTTAAATGCTGTAGCTATGATTATCTATATATTCCAGATAATTCTGTTATTTATTGCGACCCACCTTATTAGGATACTACAAAATATAAAGATGATTTTGATTCTAATAAATTCTGGGACTGGTGTAGAATAAAGGTATCTGAAGGGCATAAAGTATATATTTCAGAGTATAATGCCCCAGAAGACTTTACTTGTATCTGGTAGAAAGATTTATCATCTAATTTAGGTGCTACTAGTAAGAAAGCTACAGAAAAATTATTTATACATAAAAGTTAGTTATGAAAGGATATTACCATTATGTAGAAGATGTACTTAATGGTAAAATAGTTGTTGGAGAGCTTATAAAATTAGCTTGCTAGAGATTCAAAGATGACCTATAGAGATAGGATATTTATTTTAATGAATCTGTAGTAGATAAAGCTATTAATTTTATAGGCACTCTTAAACACTTTATGGGTAAATCCAGTGGAAAGCCATTTAAGCTAGAGAACTGGCAATAGTTTATAGTAGCTAATATAGTAGGCTGGTACTGGACAGATGAAAATACCAGACGTTTTACCAGCTCTTATATAGAAGTAAGTAGAAAGAATGGTAAAACAGCTTTAGCAGCTGCTTTATGTCTTTACTATTTAATAGCTGATGGAGAAGATGGAGCAGAAGTAGATTTAGCTGCTAACAGTAAAGAATAGGCTAAAATTGCATTTGAGTTTTGCAGTAGCTTTAGTAAATAGTTAGACCCTAAAGGAAAGTATTTAAAGCCTTATAGAGATAATGTATAGTTTGCTCTAAATAATTCTAAGCTGAAAGTATTTGCTGCTGATGATTCTAAACTGGATGGATTTAATGCCAGCTTTGGACTTATCGACGAATACCACGCTGCAAAGAATAGTAAGGTTAGGGATGTTATTAAATCTAGTATGGGTATGCGAAATAATCCTCATCTATGTACTATTACTACTGCTGGTTTTGATAAAACTTTACCTTGTTATAAGCTAAGAAGTACATCTATAGAAATACTTAATAAACTAAAGACTGATGATAGTATGTTTATAGCTATCTATTCTTTAGATGATAAAGATGATTGGACTGATAAAGATAACTGGGTTAAATGTACTCCAAACTTAAATGTTACTGTAACAAGTAAGTATATTAAAGAATAGGTACAAAGTGCTATTAATAATCCTAGTGAGGAAGTAGGAGTAAAAACTAAAACCTTAAATCTTTGGTGTGATGTTGCTGATGTTTGGCTACCAGAAAGTTATATAGTCAAAGCCAGTAAAGATATACATTTAGAGGACTTTAGAGATTGTGAATGTTATATAGGTGTGGATTTATCTGCTACATCAGATTTAACGGCTGTATCTTATCTTATTGAGAAGGATAATATTTATTACTTTAAAACTGATTATTATTTACCAGAATCTGCTTTAGTAGATAAGCCAGATAGAGAAACTTATAAGCTCTGGAAATAGTAGGGATTAATAACTATTACTACTGGTAATGTTACTGACTATGATTATATTACTAATGATATTGTAGCTGCTAGTAACATCTTAAATATACAAAAGATAGGATATGATAAATGGAACGCTACTTAGTGGGCAATACACGCTACAGAGATAGGACTACCATTAGAAGAATATCCTTAGACAATGGGAAACTTTAACCGTCCTACAAAAGAATTAGAACGGTTAATATTATCTGGTAATACTGTTATTGATAACAATGAGATTACTAGATGGTGCTTTAGAAATGTTGAATTAAAATCAGACTATAACGGAAATGTTAAGCCTAATAAAGGTATAAAATCAAAAAAGATAGATGGAGTTATAGCTATTATATAGGCTTTAGGAATGTATCTTACAGTTCCTCATTATAGTAATGAGATTTTAACTATTTAATTATAGTTCATTATATTCTGAATTAGAACATTGATTAAATAAGTATATATCAAAATACATTATAGAAAGCGATTTACTCCCAAAGATATATTTGTATTTTAATCCTACATAAGTTTTATTATCAGAAAATTCTATATTATCATCTTTAGAAGAAATAGAATAGAGAGAATATTTCCTATTTAATGAATTTTTTACCCTATCCCATACTTCTGTTAAAAGTTCTTCTGGAGTATATTCTCCATCATCCCTAAAATCAACACAATATAATTTTCCTTTATAAAAACTAAAATAAGTATCTTGCCAGTTATAGCCAGCAAATGTTATATTTGATGCTACATATTCACCATTTTTTCTAAGTGAATATTTATAATGATGATTTTTCAAATAATTTAATACTTGTGCCTTCGTTGTAACACCTAAAGTAAAACCTAATATTCTCCTTTGTATTTGAGCAGTTGCTGTTATCATACAAAGTAAAAAAAAGCATAAAAAATAGAATCGTTTTATCATATAAATAGTTGTTTTCTCTACAAAAATATAAAATAAAAATGATATAGAATAGCTATACGAAAGTTAAAAATATATAAAAATGTCTTGGTTTAATAAAAAGAAAAAAATAGAAGAACGTAGTAATCCATTTGATTATTTGATGTATAATAGTACTGGAAGTTATACAGAAAGTAAGGCTTTACTACTTAGTACGGTTTATAGATGTGTAGAAGTAATATCTGATAGTATTGCTTAGCTACCATTAGAGCCATATAAAATAGATAAAGACGGATATAAGATTAAATATACAGAGCATCCTACTTATAGCTTACTAAATAGAGAGCCTAATAATAAAATGACTAGGTTCACATTTATAAAGACTTTGGTTATTAGTATGCTTTTAAAAGGTAATGGATATGCTTATATAGAAAGAGATACTAATGGAAATGCAAAGGCTTTACATTATATTCCAGCTGAATTAGTAACAGTTATATAGCCACAAACTATTAATGATAATATAGTATATAGTGTTACTGGTATGGCTAATGCTGTCGAAGCTTGTAATATGATACACTTGCTTAACTTTAGCTATAATGGAATTAATGGAATTAGTACATTAGCACACGCTAAAAATACATTAGGCTTATCTGCTGACAGTGAAGCACACGCTTAGGGATTCTTTAAAGGTGGAGCAAATTTAGCTGGCATACTGAAAGTACAAAGTACTTTAACAAGTAAGCAAAAGAATGACTTAAAAACTAGCTGGCAGACGGCTTTTAGTCCAGTAACTGGTACACCAAATGGAGTAGCTGTATTAGAGGGAAATATGGAATTTTAGCCTATAACAGTAAATCCAGCTGATGCTTAGTTATTAGAAACTAGATAGTTTAATGTAGTAGATATATGTAGATTCTTTGGTGTATCTCCAGTAAAAGCATTTGACTTATCAAAGTCCAGTTATTCAACTGTAGAAGCTACAGAGTTAGCTTTCCTTACTGATACTCTTTCTCCATTGTTAGAAAAGATAGAACTGGAATTTGAGAGAAAATTATATAAGCCTAGTGAAAGAGATAACATAGATGTTAGATTTAATACTGCTACATTATTAAGAGCTGATAAACAATCATTAGCAAGTTATTACAATACTTTATTTTAGATTGGAGTAATTAGTCCTAATGAGATTAGAAAAGAATTAGATTTACCAGCTTTGCCAGACGGAGATAATACCTTTGTTTAGGTTAATGTACAAACTTTAAAAGCAGCTACTACTGTTGCTGAAAATAATACTATAGAAAATGGGAGTAATTAGAGTAACTAAATATGGGGAAGATTTTACTGTTGATAATTTTTTGGATTATAATGAAAAACAAGAAACAAGTAATCCAATAATGGTAAATTCATTAAATAAATATGTAGCAGAATCATTAAATATAGAAGATGTTGAGATTATAAATTATATAGAAAATCAATCAGATGCTTTTATATAGACTGGATATAGTTCTGCAAAAGGTGATGTTACAAAGATTATAAGAGATATTATGTATTTTGACAATACATAGTATCGATTTGATGGAGATAACTTTTGTTTTGGAATAGTAAAGCAAAATGATACTTGTTGTGTAAAATATTAGGATGAAATAAAAAACACTATACACGAAAAAATAAAAGTTACATATAATACTTTTTAGAAAATTACTTTTATTTGTAATACAAAAATTGAGAAGGGAAAAACTCCATACTCTGAATTTATTATAGGGGATGAATCTGACAGAGTTAATATTAATAATAGTATTGACTATTTTACTGGGAATAAATTATATTTTACAGATATGTTATTATTAAAAAATAATGAGGAACACTCTAATTATAAAGCTAGATTAAAGACAGCTTAGATATATAAGAATGATGTATTAGTAAGAGATTACGTAGCTGCAAAACGTAAGAAAGATGGTAAGGTAGGATTATTTGATAAAGTTGAGAATAAATTTTATACTAGTCCTAATGGTACTGAATTTATTGCTGGATAATATGAAGGAAGTAAGAAATAATAATTTAGAAATTAGAGCTATCACACCAGAAAGTAGATAGGTAGAAGGATATGCTTTAGTTTTTAACTCTGAATCAAACGATTTAGGAGGATTTAAAGAGATTATAGATAGTAGAGCCTTAGAAGGAGTTATAGCTAATTCTGATGTACTTTGTTTACTTAATCACAATGAGGACAAAGGAGTATTAGCCAGATGTAATAAAGGTAATGGAAGTTTAGAACTTACTATAGATGAAAAAGGATTAAAGTATACTTTTGAAGCTCCTAATACTGCTTTAGGTGATGAGCTATTAGAAGGACTTAGAAGGGGTGATATTAGTACATCTTCATTTGCATTTACTGTAGGTTCTGATAACTGGGAAAAGAGATAGGACGGTACTTATTTACGTACTATCAAAGAAATTAAATAGTTATATGATGTATCGCCAGTTTATCACGCTGCTTATGAAGCTACATCAGTAAATACTAGAGGATTAGATAACTTAAAAGAATAGGAAAAGAAAGAGATGGAAGACTATTATAAAGAATTAGAAAATAAAATTAATGGCTAACACATTAGAGTTATTGGATAAAAAGGAATAGCTTACTATTCAAGCTAAGAATATCCTTACAGCTGGTAAATCTGAATCTAGAAAGTTATCAGCAGATGAAGAAAATGCTTATAATGATTTATGTAAGCAAATAGCAGATATTGACAAAGAAATTAGAGATATTAATGATAAGTTAAACAAAGAAACTAATAAAGTAATTAAAAGAACTATGAGTAAATTTTCATTGATTAAAGCAGTAAACGACATCGCAAATAACCGTAATTTGGATGAAAGAAGTTAGGAAGTTGTAAACGCTGGTATAGCTGAAATGCGCAAAGCTGGTCAATCATACAGTGGTCAGATTGTTTTACCTATTGAGGAAAGAGGAGATATTCAAGCTACAGTAGCTACAAATGGTCAAGAAGTTGTAGCAGAAGATAAACTTAATATTTTAGAGCCACTTAGAGCTAATTTAGTAATGGCTTAGGCTGGTGCTACTTATATGAGTGGTTTAGTAGGTAATGTATCTATTCCAGTATATAGTGGTTCTAATGTAGGCTGGGCTGGTGAAGTAGATGCTGCTACTGATGGTGCTGGTAGATTTTCAGAAGTTAATTTAGAGCCTAAGAGATTGACAGCATTTATAGATATTTCTAAGCAGTTCCTTATTCAAGATTCAGTATCAGCAGAGGAAATGCTTAAAAATGATATTGTAAGAGCTATCTCTAATGAATTGGAAAAAACTATTTTAGGTAATGCTGCTGGTTCTAATACTAAGCCAGCTGGAGTATTTAATGGTGTAGCTGCTGATACTACAGCTTTAGATTTTAAAGGTATTGTAGATATGGAACAAGCATTAGAGGATAAAAATGTAACTGGTAATCTAGCATTTATTGTAGCACCTAATGTTAAGGCTGCTTTAAAGACTACTCTTAAATCTACTGGAGTTTCTGGTTATTTGATGGAAGGTGGAGAAGTAGACGGTATTCCAGTTTATTCTACATCAGCTTGTACATCTAAAGGTATGGTATTAGGTAATTTCTCTGATTATGTAATAGGACAATGGGGCGGTATTGATTTGACTGTAGACCCATATACACAAGCTGCAAGCGGTAAAGTACGCTTAGTTATTAATGCTTACTTTGATGCTAAGCCACGTAGAGCAGAAGCATTTGCTAAGAAAGTAATTAAGTAATCTAGTCTATTTAATAAGTAAAAGCTATGTTTGTTACATTAAAAGAAGCAAAGAAACATCTTAATATAGATAATGGTTTTACTGATGATGATGCTTATATAACAACTCTTATTTAGGTAGCAGAAGATTCAGTAGCTTAGCATTTAGACATAGCTTTAAATGAGTTAATAGTAGGTGGTAAATTACCATCTGCTGTTACTCATTCTATTTTACTAATGGTTGGTAATTTGTATGCTAATAGAGAGCCAGTAAGTTATAGTACTGTAATGAAAGTACCTTATACTATGGAGTATTTATTAGGACTTTATAAACATTATAATATACCATAATATGTAGGCTGGATTATTAACGGATAGAATTATTATAGAAAAGCCAATCATTTAGCAAAATGGATTTGGAGCTAATGCTATTAAGTGGACTGAATTTGTAACTACTAGAGCTGGAGTTACTTATAGTAATGGTAATAGAACTAATGAAAACAATGAGATAGTATATATTTATACTGTAGTCTTTAAAATTAGATATTACCACAAAGTAACGGAATTTATGCGTATCACTTGGAATGATTAGAAATATAGAATTTTATCTATCTAGGCTGATAAACATAAGTAGTTTAAAATAATTAATGCAGAGTTAATAAATGATTGAATTTGATGATAGTTAGGTATTAAATTTATTTGCTGCTTTATCTGGCAAAGATTAGACTAAAGCAATGAAAGCAGCACTTAGAAAAGCTGCTTAGATGTTAGTAAGAAAGACTAAAAGTAATTTAAAGAATATAGTAAAGAACTCCACTAAGAAATCTGCAAAGTATGGTAAATCTCTTTAGAGTGGTATTAAAGCTAAAGTAAACAAAGAAGGTACTGAAGCTAAGGTGCATATTATGGGAGATTTTAGACTAAAGTTTTTTGAATCTGGTACAAAAGACAGATATACCAGAGGACATAAAATAACTGGGTACGAAGGTAGACATTTAAAAAGAAGTGGAAAAGGTGGTTTTAGAGGTGTAATTACTGGAAAGAACTTTTTTAAGTCAGCTTAGAAAGAAAGTGAAAGTTAGGTATTTAGTAGTATAGATAACTTACTATCAGAATCAATTTAGAAAATAGCATCTAAGAAATGAGTAGTTTACAAATTGGTAAAGCTATATATACCATATTGGCTAAAAATAATATAAGTAAAGTGTTTCCTTTAGTTGCCGATGAAGGTACTACTTTTCCATTTATAGTTTATAAGCGTAGTGGATTAGAACCAGCTAATACTAAGGATGTATATAACTTTTCAGAATTAGCTACTTTAGATATTATTGTAGCAGCTAATACTTATGAAGAGAGCATAACAATAGCTGAAAAAGTTAAGGATATACTGGAGCATAGTAGAGGTACTTATGCTGGTATTACTATAGAGGAAATTACTTTAGATGATGCAGATGAGGATTATTTAGAAGATACATTTATATAGAAACTAACATTTAAAATTAATATAAAATGAGTGTAATTAAAGGTAGTGATATGATGCTTTTTGTGGGTGGTAAATCTATTGGATTTGCTACATCACATAGTTTGTCAATTAGTGCAGATACAAAAGAAACCAGTTCTAAAGATAGTGGTGGCAAGTGGCAAACCAGTGAAGTAGGTGTTCTTAGTTGGACTGCTTCAAGTGAAAACCTTTGTGCAGATGCTGTAGAAGGTATTGGCTATGATGATTTGTTTGGAATGATGATAGCAAGAAAGCCTATTACTGGTGTATTTGCTTTGGAAGGAAGTTCTACTAATTTAGCAGAAGGTAAGTTAGATGCTGTTAAAACTGGTGGTTGGAAAGCTAAAGCTAATGATGGATATACTGGATAGATGATTATAACATCTTTGGAAAAAAATGCTCCAAATGGAGAAAACGCAACATTTACAGTACAATTTACTGGAGTTGGTGCGCTTACTAAAGTAACAGCTTAATAATAACTAATAGCCTACTCTTTTACCCATAAAGGGTAGGCTTTATTTTTAAATAGACTATGATTATAAATAATAAAGAATATAAAATGAAATATACTTTTAGAGCTTTAATGCTCTTTGAGTAGATTACTAATAAGATGTTTACAATAGAAAGTTTATCAGATGAGCTAATATTTTTCTATTGCATCCTATTAGCAAGTAATCCAGATAATACTATGACATTTGACGAGTTTATGGATTATATAGATGAAGACCCTACTTTACTTACATAGTTCCAGCAATTCCTTACTGATGAAGCTGTAAAAAGAAATGTATATAGTAAAGTAGAATCAGACGAAAAAAAAAGTCTTTAACCGTTACTGAAATATACTAGACTTTAGTAATATAGTGTGGCTTATCTCCAGAGTATGTATTAGATAAAATGCAAATGTATGAAGTATAGCCACTTATTACATCTATGCACTTAAAACATAGGGATAGCTGGGAACAAAGCAGAATGATAGCCTATATTATTGCATAGGTAAATAGTAAAAAGAAATTGAATCCTACAGACATTATTAAATTTGCTTGGGATAATGAAGAAGAGATAAATAAGGAAACTAGTATGAGTAATGAGGATATAGAAAGACTTAGAAAGAAAGCAAAAGAATATTCATTAAAAAATAAATAATATATGGCTGATTTTGTAACTAGAATTATACTTTAGAATCAGCAGTTTAAAAGCTAGCTGTAGGATTGTAAAAAAGAGATAGCAAGTTTAAAAGGAGCTAGTTAGGCTACTGGTAATTCATTAGGTAACTTTAATGGTTTACTTAGTAAGGTTGGAATAACTGCTAATGGCTCTGAAAATATACTTAGTACTTTAGGCGGTACACTTGGTAAATTAGGTGGATTCTTTGGTGTGGCTATGAGTGCTGGAGCTTTATTTAATGAAATGTTAGATAATAGCCAGACTTTAGGAGATGCTGTAGAAAGGGCGCAAACTTAGGCTGGTAGTGCTGTAGATTACTTTGCTACTTGTTTAGTAAATGCTGACTTTAGTAACTTTATAAATGGATTACAGCAGACTATAGAAGAATCTGGTAAGTTAGCTGATGCCTTAGATGATTTAGCAACAGCAGCACAATAGTTAGGAGTAATAGATGCTAGAGTAAATGCAAAGAGAGCTTTAGCACAAAAACACTATTACGAAGCTAGAACTAAAGAGCAAAAGAGAGCTGCTGTAGAGGAAATGAAAGATGCTGATAAGATGTTTGCAGAAGCTCATAGTAAGTTTGGTAAGAAAAACTTAGATACTGGTAGATAGCAAATTAGAGCTATTGTAAATCCTTAGCTTAATGGAAAACACCTTACTAATAATCAAATAGATTATTATTTCCTTAATGAAGAAAAAGCTGCTGAATAGGGTAAAAAGACAAACCAGAAACTACAGAAAATATATGCAGAACGTAATAAGATACTAAACAAATAGAAAAATGCTGCTTATATGAGTGTTTATGCTAATAGATAGGATAGTAAATACCTATTAACAAAATCTGACAATAAAAGACTACAGTAGCTAAATGCAAAGGAAAAATATATTAAAGGTACTGTTGGTTATGCTTATTCGAGAATAAATGAAATATAGGATAATAACGAAAATGCGCCAATGACTAAAGCCAGAAAATATATTAGTGGATATTATAGCCAGCAAGCATAGGTAACATAGTTAGAAGCCAATACTGCTAGGAAGGAAGCAATGGCTGAAAATTATAAGGGTGGTTCTAGTACCCAAAAAAGAAATAAGAAGAAAGGTAAGGGACATAAAACACCTAAAAATACAACACCAAAAAAAGTATATAAGGAAACTGCTACTACTATAGAAGCTATGGAGGATAATATAGATGTATTATCTGAAAAGCTAAAGAAGTGTGTACCTAATTCAGAATCTTATAAAGAAGTTGAATCACTTTTAGAAAAGTGGAAAGATAAACTTTCTATGGTTGGTTTTGATGCAAATGCTAAGACTATTAAAGGAATGAGTGATAACATCCAGATTCTTAGCGACAAATTACAGAACTTAGACCCTAATACTGATGCTTTCAAAGAAACTACTAATCTTATAGAGAGCTGGCAAAATAAGCTGGATGATATTAATAATAATGGATTTAAAGATAGTGCTAAAAGCATTAAGGACATTAATAACAATATTCAGATACTTAACTACAGATTAGATAAAACAGTACCTAGAACAGATGAATGGTTTTAGATTACTAAGCAAATTAAGCAATAGAAGGAATTATTAAATACATTTGCTAAAGGTTCTATAGCTGATTTAAATAATCAGATAGACGAAATATCAGAGTAGCTATAGAATGAAAATCTTACTGTAGATGCTAGAGTTAAGTTAGAAACCACTAAGAAAGAGTTATAGGATGCTATAGATAATATTAGTGATACTACAACTATTAAAATTAAAAAACTGGATTTTAGCACTTAGGATAAAGTTAAATCTTATGACAATGCTTAGACAAATATTAGCTCTGTTACTAATTAGCGTAATATAGGACTAATAGACAAATAGACTGCTGATAGTTAGATAGCTGATATTAATAAGCAATTATAGGCATTAGGATTAAAACCAATAAAAGTACATATTGAAACTGATTTTGAAAAAGACTTTGCAGACTTTAGAAATAATGCGAATGATATTATAGGTGGCTTAGAAGGTATAGGAAATGTTGTTAATAGTATAGAATCCTTATCTAACGCTTTGGCTAATGGTGCTGATGCTTGGACTGTTTTTATGGGAGTAGTAGATACTGCTACAACTATATTACAAACTGTTGGTAGTGTAATGACTGCTGTAAATACTATTACAGAATTATTAGGAGCTACAACAGCTGCTACTGCTGCTATTGATACAGCTGCAACATCTTAGGAAGTTGCTAACTCTGGTGCTAAAGTAGCTGCTAATAGTGCAGAAGCTATTAGTAGTGCTACAAAGGAAGGCTCTAAAATGCCATTCCCATTAAATATAGCTGCTATTGCTGCTGGATTAGCTGCTGTTATTGCTGGTATTGCTATGATTGGTAGCTTTGCTGATGGTGGAGTTATTGGTGGTAATATTTTTCACGGTGATAATATGTTTGCCAGAGTAAACGCTGGAGAAATGATACTTAATAATAAACAATAGGGAAATTTATTTAGGCTACTAGATGGCGGTGGAGTTGCTTCTAATACTGGTACTCCTACTGTTAAAATTAAAGGTTCTGATTTATATGTAGCATTAAATAACTATGGTTCTAAAATGGTTAAAATACGATGATATATAATGCTGGGTTTAGAGATATTAATAATAATCTCTATACAATTAAAATAACTAATGGAACAAAAGGGACTATCTAGAGAAACATAACTCTAGGTAGTGTACCTTTTAAAACAGAGATGGATAGTTCAGACGATACAATATATAAGCCAGTTAAATATTAGTCTGCTAGCTGTAATATAATTACACCAGATTATAACTTTGATATTTATAGTGGTAAAGCATAGGGTACTAAAATAGAATTATTTGATAGTAAAGGTATAGCTTGGACTGGATATATTGAGCCAAACCTTTATAATATGGGATTTGAAGAAGAAAGAGAAGAGATAGAGCTTTCTTGTATAGATGCTTTAGCTACTCTACAATATATAAAGTATACAACAGATAAAAAGAAAGTAACTACTTTATTAGATGTACTTAATAAAGTAATTAAAAATTGTAATGCTTATAGTGGATTTGTTGTTAGTGCAAATACTTAGCTTACTAATACTGGGATAGATAGTATATTAGATAAAATGTATATATCAGAATAGAATTTTTACGATGATAAAAAACCAGAGGAATCAGATACAGATGTAGCTTGGACTTATAAAGATGTATTAGAAGAGATTTGTAAATTTCTAGGAGTAACAGCAGTTGCTGATAGAGATTTAGTTTATTTTCTAGATTATGATGCTATTAAAAATGGAATCAATGATTATTATAAATATACTATTGATAATCCTACTCCAGAAAAAATAACTGTATCTTTTAATAAGACTATTACAGCTGATGATTATTCAAATAGTGGTGCATCTTTATCTATTGACAATGTTTATAACAAAGTAAAAATTACTGATGATTTATATACGTTTGATGAGATACTACCAGATATGTTTGATAAGGCTATTAATATTACATCTGATTCAGATACTACTTTACAAAACTCTAATACTGCCAGTTCTGGTATATATGGAGAAGTAGTAGCTAACAAAGTAGGTAATACTGCTGATAGTAAAAATAAGAATATGATAGTATTCTTAGATACAGTAAGAAATCCAGACGGAGGAAATAATGCTTTAAACGTAGTATTTGTTAAGTACTTTAATAATCCATACTATAAGTTTTACAAATATGATTCTAATGGTAGAGATATAACAGATAGTATTAAGTCCCTAAACTATACAGATACTAAATCTATGCACGGTGCTACTATAGCTAAGTTTTGTGTTAAGAAGTTAGATGTAGGTTCAGATATTCCTTCTGTATTTTCTGATTTAGAATTTAAAGTAACTAAAGGTATAATTACTTTAGATAATTGGTTAGCAGCTAATGAATTTAGTAAGGTTGATTTTTCAGATTACATAGTATTATTAAATCCGCAAAGGAATCATATTAGTAATGATAACATTACTCAATATCCATATTTCCAAACAGTTGTATCTGATAATACAGCTTTATTTGGAGGAGATAATGCTTATCTTATTATTAGTGGTAATTATATGTATCACTATTATGATAATGACCCCTATCCAATTCCAAAAGGAGAATCTGATATATCAGAAGGGCGGTATGCTATGGATGCTAGATAGACTTATTTAATGGCTAAATTATAGTGGGGTAACTTATATTGGAGTGGTGATTAGAAAAAAGGAAATAATGGCTGGGTAACAACAGAAACTACTTTCAAAATTCCTTATATGAAAGATGATGCTGAAAAAGGAGATAGAAGGGCAGATTCAACTATGTTTAAGAATCTAAAGTTTATCAATAGTGTTAATTGGCGTATAGGTACGAACGAGCAAGGATATTTAATTACATTACCTAAAAATGGAGTTATAAGTGGTTTACCTACTCTTACAGTATATAAGCCATTTGACCCTAATTTTCATAGTGTAAAATCTGGAAAGAATAAAGGATAGCACTATAAACATAGTTGTGTATTTCTAAAGGATTTTAAGTTTAAGGCTATTATTGGCGACCCTACATTTAGTAAGGTTAATGATAGTGATACTATATATACCAATGATATTAATACAGACTATGTAAAAGAGCTGGGAGATATTAAATTTAAGGTTTGCACTTGGGATAATAAAAAGCCAAACTATAGTTCTATAGCTATTAAAAAGGCTGATGGCAGTATGGAATATCTGGATAAAACATATAATAGAGCAACTAGGGATATAGCCAGATAGGAAGAACATTTAATATAGAGAATATATAATTAGTATAATACAGCATCCATTATTTTATAGTTACCCCTTAGAAATGATAACTAGATATATGGACTGTATAGAGATACTACTATTAATGATAGAGTATTTATAGTAGACTATATAAATAGAGATTATAGAAATAATTAGGTGGATATTAAACTAATTGAAAAGAAATGATACAAATACAGAAGTATAATAAGCCTAAAAATTCTGGAAAAGATAGCCGAATTATTTATAATAATGAAGGCACTACTAAATAGGGTAATTAGGAACTGGAAACCCATACTATATACGGTTAGCCGTTTAATGGGAAATAGGATGTAGGCGGTGATATGAGCAATATTACCAGTATTACCACTGTAGGCGGTGATATTAATGTAAAAGCTACTACAGACGAACAAGACAAAGTAGGCGGTAACATTAATGCAGAAGGTACTATTAGCGGTAATAAGCTAACTGGAAATGATATTACTACTGATACTGGAACTATTAAGAAAGCTACTATTAATGATGTTTCTGGAGATACATTAACCTATTTAATTGGTAAGTTTAAAGAATTGACTGGAACAAAGGCTACATTAAATGATTTGCTGGCTGGCAACATATCAGTAGAAACTCTTACTGTTACTAAAGCAGCGCACTTTTTTAGCCTTATAATAGATGAAATTAAATCTGTAGGCGGTTAGATAATTCTTACTCCAGCTAATGCTACTATAGATAAAGTAACTACAGTTAATGATAATTTTAAATGCTATTGGAAAGCTACAGACGGAGAAAAGAAAATATATAATCAGTTTGCTTAGAATGATTAGGTAGTGTGTCAAACATTTAATGCTAGTGTAGGTACGTCTAGTAATGTTGCTAATACCTATTACTGGAGATTATGTACAGAAGTAGGAACTGAAATTATAGATAATGTATTATATAACTATATTGTATTATCTGCTACTGATAAAGATTCATTATCTACAGCTAATCCAGCTAAAGGAGATAAGATAGTACAGCTGGGTAATAGAACTGATATAACCAGATAGAGTGCTATTATACTTTCTGCTTATAATAGTAAGTTCTTAGATTCTGAATTAGTAGCACCTTCTATAGTGCAATATAAGGGAGTTAAAGATTACCACTTAGAAACACATAGATTAAGCGTAATAAGTGCTGGATTTAATGAGTTTACTGGCAACTTTAAAGTATCTACTGGATAGAGTGTAGAAGATTATATAAAAGATAATGCTTACTAGGGAGAAAATAATATAGATATAAAAGTATATTCAGCAGATGGTAATTTAACTCTTATAAATGATAGAGAAGTAGATTTATATGCTGAAGTATGGTGTGGAATGACAAATATAACAGATAGAATACCACCTTCATTATTTAGCTGGATTAGAATTAGCACAAATAAGGATGCAGATACAGCTTGGAATAAAACAAAAGAAGGTATAGGAAAAACCATACATTTAACAGATAATGATGTAATTAGAAGATGTACTTTTAATTGTGTAATTGATATTGATAATATTAAGACTTATTTATAATTATGGCAAATATAGCAAGAGGACAAATAACAATAGTTGATTTAAATGATGGTAAATCTATTAATCTTTTCTTATCATCTAATCATCCAGCAACACAGATTTTTAACTAGGAAAATAGTTCCTATGTACCTAATTATTCAGAAACTAACTTAGTAATATCTCCAGAAGTTTATGTATCTGGTACTGCAACTAACTAGGTAGCTAGGTTAAAAGGTACTCCAGTTTGGAAGATAAATGGCTCTCCTACTCTTAATAACTTTGGAGCAACAGCAGCTACTACATCACCTTACAATCTTACAATTAAGAACAATCTTAGTAATCTTAATGCACTTTCTATAGAGTGTACTGTAATCTATGTAGACCCCGATACTGGAGCTGAAACTACAGCTAAGGCTGTTTATACTGTTACTAAGGTTGTTAATACTGGATAGTCAATTAGAGCTATTGCTTATGCACCTAATGGCACTGTATTTAAAAATGGTAATGTAGCATCTTTAAAAGCTCATTGCGATTTGTGGAGAGGTTCAGCTATTGATAATACTAATGTATCTTATAAATGGTAGGTACTGGAAGGTACTTGGAAAAATATTAATAATCTTAATGCAAAGGGTATTACTAATTATAATACTAATGAGATTATTATACCAGCTGATGCTGTTTTAAACTTTGCTAGTTATAAATGTATTATTACTGATACAGACCCTTCTAGTGGTACTAAAGATACATCAGTATCAGATATTATATCATTTGCAGATATGAGCGACCCATATTCAGTAGATATAGAAGCACCAGCTGGAACTACTCTTACTAGTGGTAGTACATCTACTACATTAAAGGTTAATGTATGGCAAAATGGAAATCTTTTACCAGATAGTTTTTTCACTGGATTAACTTGCACTTGGTAGAAGTATAATAAGGATGGTGCTTTAGATTCAACTTGGGGAACAAGTGGTAGTAAGACGGGTAGAACGCTTACTGTAACTAAAGCAGAAGTAGCAGTAAAGGCTACATTTATCGTAACTTTGAGTAAATAATATTTGGATAGGGTTTTACCCTATCCATTTTAAATAATACATAATGGAAGCAATAGCGAAAGGACAAATAACCATATCTATATTAGATAAAGGAGATAAGGGAAATGATGCAGAGTTTTATAAATTAAATCCACTTATAGAATTGGCTGCTGTAGATAAGGACGGAAAATTAGGAGTATCATTAAAATACAATATACAACATATAGTAGGAGCTAATATTACTAATATTAATGCTGATACTTATTATGTAAGATTTAGACCTAATATAGCAACTGTTAATACTAACTTATCTACTAATACAACAACTCCATTTTATAATAATGCCAGTTATCAGACTGACTATTATAAACAATCCAGCAAGATAACTTATTTTATTATAGAGTTGATAAAAGGAGAATAGATTTTAGATAGTAGAATAGTAATGGTAACTTTATTGCCATCTGCTACATTTGATATAAAATAGGCTACTGATAAAGAGGTTGCAAGTATTAAAAGCAGAGTAACAGCTAATGAAACTAAAATAGCAAATAATACTAAGTAGATAACTAATAACTACTCTGTATTAAATCAGAAAGCTGACAGTATATAGACTTAGGTTATATCTAATAAGACTGCTATAAATAATGTTACTGGTAAGATAAATATAAACACCACTAATATATCTACTCTTACATAGAAAGCTGATAGTATAGAGGGTAGAGTAGGTAAGATAGAAAAGTTTGGAGAGAATATAGTTAATGATAAGCAGTTCTTTATACATAGTGATGGAGAGCCACACCAATCTAGAGAATATGATATAACTACAGATACATATACCTTTAAATGCTCTAGTAAGTCAAATGATATAGACTATAACAGTGATTACTTTAAGTTAGAAGCTGGTAAGTATATGTTATCCTTTGTTCCTACAGTAAATGGTAATGATGTAAGAATGTTGCTATAGGTAAGTTTATATAGTGATGCTTCTGGTAGTAACGCAAGAAATAATTAGGTTGTTAAGTACTCTGATATTCCATATCATAAACTTTATACTTATGAGTTTACAGTAACAAAAGATAGACCATATTTGCAGTTATATTTAGAAAGCTCGGCATAGAATAACCAAACTACTTTGCCTTGGATAGTAAAGCTACAAAATGTAAGACTATTAAAAATAAAGGAATCAGAATCATTAATTAAATAGACAGTGGATAATATAGAGTTGAAGGTAAAAAATACTGGTATTAATATAGAAGATGGAACTATAACACTGAATGCCGATAAGACAAATGTAAACGGAAATTTGCATATAAAAGGATAGATTAGAAAAGGGATAATAAGTATTGGGCAATTCAATTTGTCAAATTATATAAAAGTAGAAGATTCTATTTAGTTTTTATAGTTAGAAAAAACTGGAGGATTGATTATCTTTGATGATTATTTCTTTACAGACATAGGAATTTGTTCAGTACCCAGTCTTTACCCCCAACAGTATAATTTATCAGAATCTTATAAAAACTATGTACGCAGTTTTGTAGGATAGACAGTACTTATATATAATAAGTCTAATAAAACTGCTGCTTTTACTGGAGCATTAACAACACCAGAATTGATAGATATAGATAATTTTAATTCTATAGAAGTTAATCCGAATGAATTTATATCTATGGAATGTAAATGCGGTGTAGCTAAAAATGGATTAGAGAAAGTATATTGGGTATATTAGAAAGGTAAATCATTATAATACAATTTTTATTTAATTAAATATGGAGAAATGGAATCAATTAAGCATTAAGGATTAGATATAGTACGTAATTGCATCAGTATTAGTACTTAGTGGTATTGTTATAGCTTTTCTATCTTTTTTCCTTAATGCTTTTAATATAGCCACTGGAGTATTAATATACATTGCTTAGGCTTTTGTTACTGCTGGTGGTATCTTTGGAGTGAGTATTTACTTTAAGAGTAAGATAGGAGAGTTTGAAACAAAAGCTGATAATAAGATTATAGATGTACTTACTGATGCTTTACATAAAATATCAAATGAGAATAGTAGTAAAGAGGATGTCAAAAATGAATGATTACACTATAGGTAATCTATATATAGATGGATAGTTTTTCTGCAATACATTAGAAGATACTGATAGAGGATTAAGTGATAGTTAGAGCTTACTATATATTAAAGCTAAAAAGATATTTAGTAAGACAGCTATACCTACTGGAACTTATAAAGTAGAACTTACTTATAGCTATAGATTTAAAAGAATATTACCATTAATAGTAGGGGTTAAAGGATTTGATGGTATAAGAATCCATTAGGGTAACTTTCCTAAAGATACAGAAGGTTGTATATTAGTAGGAAAAAATACTTTTAAAGGTGGAGTATTTGAAAGTAAAGAAACATTAGAGAGATTACTAAAGAAAATAGAAGGATAGAAAGATATTATTATAACTATAGAATAAAAATTAGGCTGGTACTGATTAAGTATCAGCTTTTTTTAATATCTTTGCAACCACTTGCAAGTAATCTATTCTACTTATTGTAGTTTAGGTTCCCTTAAAGGGAGTGTAGACCCACTACATTGGGTAAGCCTAATCCTTAGTTGGCAGACTAAACCAGAGTTGGGAACTCTGATTAAAATTTATTTTAATTATGAAGTTTAGTTTAATTAACAACAATGCGAGTTTAGAATTTGCTAATGTAGCAGAAGTGTTTAACAAGGATGGTAATAATACAACTAGAGAGTTTAGAAATAAACTTTTTGGTAGTTGGCTTACTGATTCGTTTGATTCAGCTATTGAGTTAGCTGAAACAGTTAAGGGGCGTATATCTCTTATGGAGATACAGCTACAGAATCTTAAAACGTTGAAGGATGCTTTGAAGCCAGAAATAGCAGAAGAGCAATACCAACTTAATTTATCCAAAATTGAAAATATGGATGCTGCACAACTGGACGCTTTAGCTTCAGCCATTGCGGAACAGAAAGCAAAGTTAAACTCTTAAAGTTGGTAGGAGGATGTGTAGGGAGTAATTCTTATATATCCTTCTATTTTTATATAGATTATATTATGATATTAAAGACATTTGATAAGATAATAGAGATAGATAATATAGAGGATTTAACTAAGTTATCTAATGCTGACCGCCTAAAGCTATTTGGGTTTATATATCCTAATAGTATGATAAAGAACTATGGTAAGATTAATAACAATAAATCACTTACTATAGGAATGATTAAACTGTTAGCTAAAGTTCTGGAGTATCAGCATAATATTACTACTGTTATAAAAGAACTTTTGCCAGAAGATAAGGATTTTATTAAAGAATATATAGAATCTGATACTGTTGATATTTTAGACCTTATTAATTTTGAAAGAGCAACAGATAAACAACCAGATACTATTAGTAAGAGAAAGTATTTAAGAGATAAAGGTGCTATTAGTAAAGATTTCTCACAATCATTATTTAGCTCTGGTAGTGATGATTTGCCTATAATATTACAGAAGATTTTAGCAGAATAAGTATATAGGGGTATGGGGTAAAATTTTAACTGATGGTGCATTCAAACCACCGCCCCCCGACTTTTCCACGAGATGTATTTTTTCAAAACCTAAAAAGCCTCCTAGAGCCGTTATTTTAAGCTCTGGGAGATTCTTTTTTATTTGTTATTTATGGTGCAAGTTTTTTATTTATAATTCATCGCAAAACAGAACACCATTATGTGCTAAGGTTATCTCTCCTGGCATTGGATTTGTTCCGCCACCAACTAAAGCTATTTCAGAAATAGTATGGTGCGGGCTACGAAATGGTCGTTGCGTTATAAGTCCTGTATTCTTTTTTAATTTACCAGCAATAGAGTGGATTTGTGTTGTTTCTAAGCTTTCTGTAAGTGCCAATGGTGGCAATATAGAAGGTAATCGTTTCGCCATCATACTCTTTCCGCTACCTGGTGGACCTATCATTATTACATTATGTGAGCCTGCAGCAGCCACTTCTAATGCTCGTTTTACGTTTTCTTGTCCACGAACATCGGCAAAATCCAAATCACTTGTATACTGATTTTCATAAAATTCTTTGCGAGTATCTACTTTATATGGTGTTTTTGTACAAGCATCGTTTAGAAAGCTAATTACTTCGCCTATGTTTTCCATTCCATATACTTCGAGCGTATCTACTACAGCTGCTTCATGCTCGTTTGCTTTCGGCACAATTAGTCCTTTAAACTTTTCAGCTCGCGCCTTAATAGCTATCGGCAAAGCTCCTTTAATAGGTTGTAATGTACCATCAAGACTTAATTCCCCCACCAGCATATATTCTTTAAGATGGTTAGAACTAATTTTTTCGGTTGCACCAAGAATAGCAATAGCGAGTGGTAAATCGAAACTTGAGCCTTCTTTACGCAAGTCGGCAGGAGCAAGATTAGCTGTAATATCGGCAACAGGAAACTGATAGCCGTTATTCAATAATGCCGCTGCAATACGGTCATGACTCTCTTTTACAGCAACGTCAGCCAATCCAGTGAGATGATACATCACCCCCCTTGTTATGCTAACTTCCACTGTAACCGTCGTAACCTCCATTCCGTTTACAGCAGCACAATAAGTTTTTACAAGCATTTAAGGTCTATAACTTTATCATTCTATTTCTGAGCGTATTCACATCTACCCTACGTTCTGTTATCTTCCCATTGTTTAAGATGATATTGTCGGGAATATATGTCAGCCCAAGTGTCTTTATTAGTTTACTCTCCATCATCTCTCCATCGCAGATATTGGGGAATACTATATCATTCTCCTTAATATATTGTCGTACACTTTTAGGTGATGGGTCTAAACAAATACCTATTACTTTGGCTTCATTTCTTTTAGCAGCATCGTTAAGTGTTAGTAAAACTTCTTTGCTTTCGTCGTTCCATGAAGCCCATGTGCATATAATAGTGTTCTTACTTATTAAAGTAGAATTGGTAATAATATTTCCATTAAGGTCTTTTGCAGTGAATTTAGGTAACGACTGTCCTATACTTCCTTTCTGCAAACTTTGTAGATATTGTTTTAAACGCGCTAAAGCTCCATTCTTTGGCTGTTCGTTTTCCATTTCCTCTATAAGTTCGGCTATCTGTTTATAGTTTGCTTTCTTATCATTAATAAGATAACGTTCTGTCAGATAGACACTAACTGGAGAGTCGAGATGTTCCTTTACAAACTTAATGGCATCTTTCACAATTTCTGGTGGAGAGGCTACGGCTGTTTCCTCTCTAAACTTTCCCATCAGTTCATTATCGTCAGTACCCTTTACTTCCATTTCTTTTAAATGCGAGGCATCTGCTTTTATTTCCACAGCTTCGCCTGGCTCGGCAAATATTGCGTGCGTAGAGTAGTTCGGGAATACTAAAATAAGTGTGCCATTAAATTCACATGGTATTTCGTAAGTAAATCTTCCACCTTTTATTTGTATCGTGTCAAGTCCTGCAATAACGCCTTCTGGGCTATAAACAAATAGCTCTCCCTGATTGATATGCAGCAATCTACCATCTATTTTAAAGTATCCGCTATGTTTTCCACAAGAAACCAATAGTAAAGATAATAACAAAAAATAAACTATTCGCTTCATGTAAGATGATGTTTTTATAGGTTTAATAAAAATAAAAAGCTAAATAGAGTAAACTCTCATTATGCTTTTTATCTTAAGATATACGGAATTGTATTTTAAAAGTGCCGCAAGCGGGACTTGAACCCGCACAGCCATTACTGGCCAAGGGATTTTAAGTCCCTCGTGTCTACCAATTCCACCATTGCGGCAAACCGAGTGCAAAGATAATACTAATTATTGGAACTCACAAGATAATTGTTGTTTTTTTATTCATTTAGTTTTATTCTTTGCTATTTCATATACTAACACACCATATTAATATACGTGTAACACCCCATTGGGACCTGTTGTACTTGCTCTGTAGCGTGTCATTGTTTTACCTCTCTCTCCACTTACAATATTCCCTCCTGTATTAAGATTGTAGCTTCTATGACATGTTTTACAAGTAGCTATGCCTGTTCCTGTAACCGTAAGTTCGTAGTTACGTTGTGGCAGAGCATCTATATCAAAACAATTAGGGCATTGTAGGTCGTAGGCATAGAAGTGTGCTGGTGTATCGAGGTTACCAAAGCCTACAATTAATCCATTGCTCATACCCACTCGCAAATTGCTTTGTAGACGTTCGTCAATAGCATTAAATTGTTTTTTCGACTCTAATCCTTGATTGTTTCTAAAGTGAAAATAATACACACCGTCTCTGTAAAGTGGCTTTATGGTGGTAAAAACTCCTGGAGAGAGAGCATTCATCGAGCTAGCAAGCGTTGCATCGAGGTGCACACTGTTGTCTATGGTAAGGTTGCAATGATAGTTACTATACTCGTAATCTATTACGTCTTTACAAGCAATTAGCATAAACAATGCCGAAAGTATTATTACCCTCTCACCTATTTTCTTCTTTAAATTCATTTATCTCTTTTATTTTATTTTGCTTACTATAACGTTGAAAAGTTGTATTTATTAGATGTCAATACCATAAAATAGTATAAAAGAGCACTCAATTACAAAATTATAGTTACTTTTGCCTCTGTTATGAAAGGTTATCATATTATACTTACACTTGTGCTCTTGTTTGTAGTTATGGGGGTTTCTGCTCAAGAGCATATCAATCCTGAAGATCGTGTGGTTGATTTAAATTCGCCTACTTTCGTTCCTATGGTGCACATTGGAAAGGCAAAGGTAGGACAAGATAGTGTTCAATATGTTCGTACCAACACTATTTATATTTACCCTCCTATGGAGTTTAAAAACGATAAACAGCGTCAGGCGTACAATCGGTTGGTGTATAATATAAAGAAGGTATTGCCATTGGCTAAAGAATGTAACCAAATTATATTAGAAACAGGAGCGTATTTGCAAACTATTCCTACAAAGAAAGAACGCGATGCACATACAAAAGCTGTAGAAAAGGAACTGAAACAAGTATATACACCACGCATTAAGAAACTAACCTACTCGCAAGGCAAGCTTCTTATAAAACTTATTGATCGCGAAACTCACTCTACGGGCTATGAACTCATACAAGCCTTTCTCGGTCCAATACGTGCTGGATTCTATCAGGCCTTTGCCTGGATGTTTGGTGCTAGCCTTAAGAAGCGATACGACCCTAAAGGTGTTGACCGACTTACAGAACGAATTGTATTGCAAATAGAGGCTGGACAGTTGTAAAGGTATGTTTCTACATACTTTTATACTACATTCCCCAACATATTTTTAATTTCTTATAAGGCGAATAATACTCATCTTAAACACGATACTTTATAAAAGGTGCGCAATTTATCACACTCTTTTAAGCCTAATTGGTAGTTAGAGCTTAAATATATTTTGTTTTATTATCGAGCAAATTGTCTGTCGTTGCAACGTAGGCGTAGCGAACTACGTCAGGTTACAAAGACAGACAAGATACCGATAAGAATATAAAAGATGTTAGAAAACAATACCATAGTAATAAGCACTATACGTATTGTGGTCTAATGACCTATTTGAGCTTCACTATAGTTTTGTGTTTTTTTATATTCGGTAGAAAATAAATAGGGCTATTATTAGCCGTATCTACTGGCTTTCGACTGTAAAACAGAATACCGTAAATGCTTAGACAATTCTGCCTGCTGTTGGCTACTTTTATCACAGATATCTGTCACGTTCGTCTCAGACGTCTGTCACGTTCGTTTTAGATATCTGTCGATTGCGTTTTAGATGTCATGCAAATTAGCCCCCTTTGTAATGCTATGTTATAATAGCCGAAAGATATTTATTCCTATGAGGAATATGCACCGTTCTATTCTGCAATATTTCAATTTAAACTTCAGTATATACGCCTGCTCAACAATATGTTGTTATAGCCTTAAATATATTAGAGTAGAGTTCGCTACTATCAACCGTTTTCCCTAAATATTCTCTACCGCTTTTCCATTAAGTCTCTCTCCTATTCGTAAGGAATCATAGCCAATGCATCGGCTATCTTTTCTATGCCTTCTTTTAGCGGACCAGATACCATTCCTTTTGCAAAAAATGGGATATCAGCATCTATAGTGAGTTTCATTTTAGATGCAGTATCGCTTACTGGAAGTATTTGAATCCAGAAGTTGAATGACATAGGCGAGTTTTCGCTTGCAAACTTAATGGTCTTTGGCTCGTCGCGTTCTACTATGCGCATAGAAATTTGTCCCACTGGAGAAACACTAATAGAGATGGTGTCTTTATCGAAGGTTAGGTCCTTTAACTTATCTTCGGGCACTTTATCTTTCACACGTTCAATGTTCGTGAGGTCGCTCAGCATATTGTAAACACTTTGCTGAGGATAGGCAATTTGCTTTATACTACTTTCAAATTTGCTCATACTTACTTCCTCCAATTAGCTGGGTCGCGACGCCATTCGTCTAACATTGGTACGTCTTCTTTCTTAATATATCCCGTTTCCAAAGCCTTTTCCACTACGCTTTGATAGTTGGTGAGTGTTACCAACTGCACATTTGCTTCCTTAAAAGCCGCTTCGGCTACTGGAAATCCATAGGTGTAAGAAGCCACCATACCTACAACCTCAAAGCCCGCTTCGCGCAATGCAGCCACTGCCTTAAGAGAGGAGCCACCAGTAGATATCAAATCTTCTACCACAACAACCTTTGCACCTTCTGGCAATTGTCCTTCTATCTGGTTCTTCATACCATGATCTTTTGGCTTCGGACGCACGTATGCATACGGTAGGGCTAGTTCCTCGGCTACTAATGCACCTTGTGCAATGGCACCAGTGGCAACTCCAGCAACAGCAGTAGCAGTGGGAAAGTGCGACAGTATAGCGTGCACCAGCTCTAACTTTACAAACGAGCGCACATCGTGGTAAGATAGAGTTTTACGATTGTCGCAATAAAAAGGAGATTTCCACCCACTTGCCCATGTAAATGGATCGTTGGGTTGGAGCTTAATTGCTTTAATGTTGAGCAGTTTGCCTGCAAATGTTTTCTTTAAATCTTCCATAAATTGAGTAATATGCTTCTGTTTATGCTGCAAAGATAACTATTTAACAATGATGTGCAAAACTAACAGTAATGTATTTTAGTTGTAACACAATAAAAATGCAAATCTATCAACCAGAAATATTGCTGTAAACTATCATTATTTCTTATATTTATAAGAACACTAAGAATATAGAGATGCAGCAATTCTCAGATACTTATTTTATGAATATTATTTTAGTTGGGAGCAATAGTTTTGGTTTTGTATTGTCTATTCTACAATTTAAAGTTCCAAAAGCATTTGTTTTATAGGGCAAAACAAATGCTTTTATGCAGTGTTGATTGTAATTCTATTATACGAGCTTTTAAGTTTGTAAAAGTGTTTACACTTCCATAGTGTGCGTATTCAAGGAAATTAGAGATGCAAAATCGTCGAAGAACTGTGGTAGTTCGTCGAAATTAATTTGTAGATACAGCATAATAAGGTTACCTTTGTAGTGGTTTGAAACAACATTTGCAACAATAAAAATATTATGCAGACAATAAAAGCGTGGTTAAAGAAGCGCAATGTACTTATATTTCTTGCACAGATAGGCATTTACTTTATGCTTACTGCAACGTGGTGCGTGGTGGTATATATCACCGAACGCGACCCATGGGTGGCAACGGCTTCGGTGCGCACCAACGCTGTTATGTTCTTTCTGCTCCTCGTGGTCTTTATGGCAAACTTCTATGTGCTTGTTCCATATCTCTACGAAGATAAAAGTAAGCTGCGCCGATGGTTGTTTTGGTTGGTAGAATTTGCCTTGGTATTTTTACTGAACTACGACTTGTTCTTCCCACGCAGCAATACAGACCATGGTGTGGTGGTACATTTGTACCACTATCAGTTCGCTATCATCTGGCTGGTTCTTAACTATGTCGTGGCGATTGCCGCTATATCTGTACGCTACTTCATACGACAGAACAATCTTCAGAAACAACTTTTAGAAGAAAAACAGCGCAATACAGAAGCCGAATTGGCTTGGCTAAAGAACCAACTGAACCCGCACTTCCTGTTTAACACACTAAATAACATCTCTTCTTTAACACAGATTGATGCCGATGAGGCGCAAAACTCCATTGGCGAACTATCCGATTTGCTGCGTTATGCACTCTACGAAACGCAACAAAAAGAGGTTCCATTGAGTGGAGAAATTGATTTTATGAAGAACTACATCTCTCTTATGGCACTGCGTTGCGACAAAAACGTGAAGATAACAACGCATTTTGATGTTCCCGATACAACACAAACCATTGCTCCCCTGTTATTCTTATCGCCTATTGAGAACGCTTTTAAGCACGGTGTAAGTAGCGGAATACCATCGTTTATAGATATTTCGCTAACCAAAGATAATGGTTTTCTGTTGTTTTCGTGCCAGAACAGTAACCACCCAAAAGGCAATTGCAACCGTAGCGGTAGCGGCATTGGTACAGAAAATATGCGTAAACGTTTGGAACTGATGTATGCTAAATGCTACGAAATGCACCAAACGGTGGAACAAGGAGTTTACAAGTTGAGTATAAAAATAAATGTAAAGAGTTAATACCTGTCTATGAATTTATCGTGTATCATCGTCGATGACGAACCGCTGGCTATCCGCTTATTGGAGAATTTCATAGAACGCACACCATTTCTGACACTCAAAGCTTCGTTTACCGACTCGGTTGCTGCTATGCAATCCATAACAAACGATAGTGCAGATGTGCTGTTTCTCGATATTCAAATGCCTGACATGAATGGTATGGAGCTTTCGCACATGGTACCATCGCATACCCGCATTATATTTACAACCGCCTTTAAGGAATATGCTTTCGACAGTTACGAAGTGAATGCGCTCGACTTTCTGCTGAAGCCAATACGCTATAACAAGTTTCTTGCAGCAGCCGAAAAGGCTAAAAAATGGTTTGAGATGGCATTGCAACCGCAAAACAACCAGCACACAACGGTATTTCTGAAGGTAGACGGAGAACTACAGCAAGTGCAGTTGGGCGATGTTGTGTATGTGGAAGGAATGAAGGATTACGTTATTTTCCACCTTTCCAATCGCCGATTGGTTACACACATGACTATGAAAACGGCAGAAGAGTTGTTGCCAACCAACAATTTTATGCGTGTAAACCGTTCGTACATCGTTGCATTAGATAAAATAAGAAAAGTTGATAGAAATGATTGTATTTACATAGGTAACGAGATTATACATGTAACCGATGCTTTTCTTGTAACTTTCAAGCAATATTTGGAAGAACGAAAACCATAGTTTTTCAAACTCTCACCATATAAGCAGCAATGGTTTTCAGTCGAACATAATTATAGCTTAGATACATAAAGCCACCAAATGGATTGTTTTTGCCCCAACTATTCTTACAAATAAAGTATTTGTAACCCTTCTCATTGTGAGCAATCCCTATAATTTCCATACAATGGTCGTCGGTAGTTTGATAGGTCTCAAAAGCTTCCTGACGTTGTGCCTGTGTTGGTTGCTGGGCGTCATTGTCTAATTCTGCAACACCGTTAGCAAACGAAAAACCATCTTCCGAAATATCACCTTCCCAACAAACAGGGTGTCCTGCACGCACAGACTGTTCTATACGATACATCAAAGTATCGATAGGCACATTAAAAAAAGTATCGTGAAAATAGTTATCGGGCACTTCCAAAGGAAAGTAAGTACCAAAGGGGTGATGTGTAAAACTTGTTAACGCCAGATATTCGTTGTTTCTACATACACTATGGGCGAACTCTTGTGGGGTGTAAGAGGCACGGTAAAGAAATACTTGTCGTGGAATAGCACCTACCTCATCGTCTAAAATTCCATTAATATAGTTCATCTGTTCGGTAATATCTCCAGTTTTAGGTGCTAAAACTGCTTGACTAAGTTTACGTTCTAGTACTTTATAAGGTGCGCCTTCGTGCTTATGATAAGCATCAAAATGGTATAAACCGTATGTTGCAATAAGGTCTATCAACATACTACTCATTCCACGAGTAGTAATAGTGGTGCTTTGATTGGGTAAACAAGCATTTCTGGTACGTGTTAGCAGTAGCCTTCGAGCTTGTTCTGCAAGATACATACGTGCAACATAGTCGGGACTAAGATTTACAGAGTCGCCTTGCATTAAGTGTTCAGTTTCTATTGTTGCTAGCATAGCATATACCCAGCACAACGAGCTCTGTCCCTGATTCTTTACAGGGGTAGTTTGTAGCCTCACCTCATTGGTAAAATGGTGAGTAGAAATCTGTTGTTCTGACTGTTTTGCGCACCCTACGAAAAGTAGCAAAACACCTATTATAGGAACTATTCTCTTCATTTTTCTTTGTATTCAATAAGATAATACTCTTATTGAATACCTTTTTTATATACTATAAATTAGCTGAATGAGCGTTTGTCCTACAGCCTGCAATGTTGTACGGTCTATGTGTTCCATTGTATCGCTTACAGTATGCCATGTTGGTCCGAATGAACTTTGGGTACAATCAGGATAATATGGAATAACATCAATGGTAGGAATGCCAGCTATTTTATTGAGAGGTTCGTGGTCATCAGTAACCATTCCACCTGTTGTCTCTGGAAAATACGACTCAAAGCCAGCATTTTTTGCAGCTCTCCATACACGGTCTACCACATCAGGAGCATATTGTAGAGACATTCCTTCCTTATAGAATTGAGCACCTTCGCCTCCAACCATATCAAGCAAAATACCAAACTTAGGACGGACAGCAAGAGGTAAGTTCTTTGCAAAATAATTAGAGCCCAAAGCCCAACTGTCTCCAGACTGATCTTGATACTGGGTCTCCCACTGTGGTACTCCCCAATCTTCGGCATCGAAACAAACAAAATCGATTCCCACATTAGGCACACTATCTGCTTGTATCTGGCGTGCCAGCTCTATCATAACGGCAACACCAGAGGCTCCATCGTTAGCTGCCATAACTGGTTTTTTATGATTTATTGAGTCTGGATCGTTATCTGCCCATGGTCTACTATCCCAATGTGCACACACTAAAACACGTTGTTGTGCCTTTGGGTTGGTACGAGCGATAATGTTTGTAGACTTTAATACCGTCCCATCATAAGCTTTCAGATCTGCTTTTTGTGTCTGAACTTCACAGCCATATTGCTTAAATTTAGCTATAATCCACTGTTCGCACTTGTCGTGAGCCGACGAATTCATAGTACGGGGACCAAAATTGCACTGTGCTTCCGTATAAGCAAAAGCTGAATCAGGATTAAACTTAGGTCCAATAGGTTTTGCAACAGCTACCGTATCGCTATCTCCTGCATTGTTATTAGTGGCTTTACCCTTACAGCTAAAGGTAAAAATAGCAAATAAAAACACTGCTATACCACTACAAAAAAACTTTATATTCCTGTTCATTTTCGTTTCTTTTATTTCTGTTTAGCTGCTTGTACTTGTGCCATAACTCGCAACCAGTTACCTCCCCATATTTTTTCTATATCGCGCTCACTATATTTACGTGCAAGCAGATGGCGAGTAAAGTTAATCATTTCGCTTGCATCTGCCATTCCACACACAGTTCCATCACCATCAAAATCAGTTCCAATGCCTACATAGTCTATCCCCATTATGCTGATAGCATGCTCTAAATGGGCAATAGCATCGAGAACAGAGGCTGTCCCCTCTTTACGTAAGAAACCATGATAGAGTGTAATGTGTGCAACACCGCCTTTCTTAGCTAACGCTCGTAGTTGGTCATCGGTAAGATTTCGGGGTACATTACAGAGAGCTTTGCTGTTAGAATGGCTGCACACAATGGGTTGGCTACTAATCTCAAGAGCATCGTAAAAGCTTTTTTCTGCACCATGACTGAGATCGACCATAATACCATTGCGATTCATTTCGCGTATCACAGCAGCACCAAACTTACTAACCCCACCATGAAGATTACTTCCTCGTGCCGAATCGCAGATATCGTTATCTCCATTATGACACAAAGTGATATATGTAACCCCTCGTTGTGCAAAATATTTCACATTAGCAAGGTCGCCCTCTAATGCCAGACCATTTTCAATAGCAAACATAATGCTTTTTCGTCCTTTACGTTTGTCCTCGTAAAGGTCGGACGGTGTACGAGCAATACTAAGGTAACGGTTGTTATCTTTTACTATTTTCTCTATTTTATTGAAGATTAAATCGGCATAGGAAGTAGGTGTAAGGTTATTCAAGACATCAGTCAATTCAGGATTAAATCGCTTTAATCCTTCTACGTCTATCTTTGATGAGAACGTTTCTCCTATACGTGGCTGTGGCAAATAAGCTGCCATTGTAACAGCATCTTGGTGTCCTTCCGTCATCTTATGTAGGTCATAAAGTATACGTGGATCACGTTTGGCAAAGTCTACGCCCTGTGGAAAGAACATTGGAGTGTCGCAATGAGTGTCGAGAGTAAGTATCCTTGTATGCAATTGCTTAGCTGTTCGGAAACTATCAGCCTCATTTACGAACCATTTAAATAGTTTCTGACCATCTTCTTCTAACCACTCTGGGTGCCACTGGACACCCATTATAGGTTTAAATTCTGCACTTTCCATACATTCTATTACACCATCTGGAGCGTATGCTGTAACTTTAAATCGTTTACCAGGCATAGAAACTGCTTGATGATGGAATGAATTTACAAATATTTTCTCTTGCTTATATATGGAATAAAGCACAGAATCGGGAGCTATCTTTATGCTATGTGTAGGTTCGTTGAAAGATGCACTCTGGTCGTGTTTGAGTTTTGCAGGACGCAAAGTGGTAACACTTTTCATACGTGTGAGCTTCTTTTCTTCGGTCTCTTCAACAATATAGGGGTCGTAAATATGCTGTTGTACCTTCCCACCCAACGCTATAGCTAATACTTGCAAGCCTCGACAAACTGCAAAAATAGGTATCTGCCTATTGTAAGCTAAGCGTGTTGTGAGCAATTCGGAAAGATCACGTTTATTGTTTATACTACCCATATTGCGAATAGGTTCCTCTCCTTCCCACAAAGGGTTCACATCTGCCCCACCAGTAAGTAGAAGTCCATCTATACGATTAAGTATATTAACAATGACTTGTGTATCTGTTGTGGGGGGAATAAGTAGTGGCGTACCTCCAGCGTCTATCACTTGTTTATGGAAAACTTCACGAATGGTAACGTCTTGGTCTGCAAAATTGGTAACAATACCAATGACTGGTCTGCTAGTTCCTTCGGGATAATGGTCATAAAGTTCTGCTAAATGGGCATCTAAATCATAATTTTGCATTGTAATTTTATTTTAATAGACGATAGAAGCAACGCACAAGTTGTACAGTTTAGAGATTTTCGCTAATTGGTATTTCACGTTTTATGCTCTGTTCAAGCGAAATCAGCGTCTCAGTAGAAACTACTCCAGGTATGCTTTGTATTTTATTGTTAAGCAAATCCATAAGTTGTTCGTTGTCTTTTGCAAAGAGTTTAACGAGCATAGTGTATGAACCTGTGGTAAAATGACACTCTATTACTTCAGGAATAGAACTAATACGTTCTACTACTTCGCGATACATAGATCCGCGCTCAAGATTTAAACCAACATAAGTACAGGTCGTGTAACCAAGACTTTTGGGATTTACGTGGAAGCCACTGCCCACAATTACACCATTTTCAATAAGGTGTTGAACTCTTTGATGGATTGCAGCACGTGATACTCCACATTCTGCTGCTACGTCTTTAAACGGTATTCGAGCATTCAGCGAAAGGATACCGAGAATTTTTCTGTCTAATTTGTCTATCTTATCCATATCAATACTGTTTCTGACTTGCTTATTACAACAAGTAAGTTAGTTTACAATTTGAAAGCAAAAGTAGACATTTTAAATGAAACAGGCAATAGAAAAGCATAAAAAAAGTGTGCCACTGTGCACACTTTGTTATTTTTTCTAAAGTTATTTGCTTTGAGTTCCCACTGTAGTTGGTACTATTCCTTGTAATTCAAGAGTGAATATGAGCGGAGAATAAGGTGCGATATCGTTACCTGCACCTCGTGCACCGTATGCCAATTCTTGTGGAATATAGATTTCCCACTTAGAACCTACAGGCATTAACAGAAGAGCTTCTGTCCACCCTTTTATTAGTCTTCCAACTCCAAAGGTATCGCTCTCTGTCCCATGACGAGCTGTCGAATCAAACACTTTGCCATCTATGGTACGTCCTTCGTATACAACTTTAACCTGATCGTCCTTGCCTGGCTTTGCACCATTGCCCTTAACGAGTATCTTATACTGCAATCCGCTTGGCAAAGTAACTACCCCTGGCTTCTTTTTATTGGCTGCGAGGAACTTCTCTCCTGCAACTTTCACAGCCTCGTTACGTTGTTCTACCAACTGCTGTTGTTTCTTCGCAAAGTATGTTTGAGCGGCTTCGGGCTTCATAAATCTTGTATCTTGCTTTAGCGCATCTACAAAACCTTTAAAGAACAGGTCTTCATCTATGTTGACAGATGTTCCTTTAAACTGCTTTTGTATATTAGGAAGCATACTCCGTTCTACCTGTGCTGCAATTTGCAGACCTGCTGTGTAAGCAGAGAAAGATGTGTCTTTACGTTTTGAAATACCTTCTTTCAGTCCACGTATAAAGTCGGGAAGCTGTTCTTTTGATACTCCTAACTGACTTGAAATATACTCTTCCAACCCGCGTGTTGCATTCATTCCCGCTGCGTAACTTAACGAATCGAACTTCGTTATATCTATTGCGGGCTCATCGCTGACAGGTGTTGTGATTGCTATTGATTCTATTTGCTCTTGCTTTTTCTGTTTCTTCTCTTTCTTGCTCTGTGCGTTTGCCGTGCTAAAGCCTGCACTTGCCACAACGAGCAATGCCATAATTGCAATTTTCTTCATTGTCTTTTTCGTTTAAATAGGAATACTGACAGTGAGCACTCCTGTGTTGTTTCCCATGAAATAATATCGTAATGAAAAAGTGGATTGGGCTAATCATTTCCCAACCCACCTTATTATATAATATTGTACAAATAACTATTTCAGGTTATTTAACTGGTTTTGCTGCTGGAGCTTCAGCTGCTGGCTTTTCAACAGACAATAACTCTATAGTAAATATCAATGTTGAGAATGGTTTGATATCTGGGCTAGGTTGTTGTGCTCCATAACCTGCTGCGTAAGGAATATAAACCACCCATTTAGAACCAATAGGCATATTTAGTAATGCTTCATTGAAGCCTGGAACAGCTTGTCCTATCTGCATTGGCATATTTTCGTTCTTATCGAACACCTTGCCATCGATAGTTTTACCTTCGTAGTTAATTTTTACTACTTGCGATGCTGTTGGCTTTGCACCTGTTCCTGCCTTTAATTCTTTATAGTAAACACCTTGCTTCAGAGCCTTCATACCTGGTTCTTTTGCTATTTTAGCCATAAAAGCATCGTTCTTTTTCTTGTTCTCTCCATACTTTTTCTCGGCTGTTTTAGCTTGTATGGCTTGTGGAACTCTTTGTTCTATCTGGCGTGCCTTCTCCAAACTCATACTCTTATTGTCGCCCTTTGCGCTTGCTGCGAAACCTGCAAGGAAGTTGCTTAGCGATATTGATTGAGTAGAATCTTCACCAAAGATGCTCTTGTTGATTTGGTTTTTAATAACCATATTCATATTCATACCAACACCAACACCAGCATTGTAAGCAGCTTTCTTCTTATCGTCCATACTTGTTGCACCATCGTTCAAACCTTTAATGAACTCGTTGATGTAAGCTGTATCGATATTCATCTGCTTCAAATACTGTTTAACACCCTGACCCTGATCTACACCAAAGGCATAGCTTAAAGAATCAACATCAGACTTTAGGTCCTCTTTTGGAGCCTGATTGCCACATGCTGTAAAGCTTGCTGCGGCGATAGCCAATGCGGCTACAATTGTAAGTTTCTTCATTTCTCTTTATTATATTATTGTTTTCTACTTTATATCTCACTTATTTAGAGCACCTCTATAAGCTCTACTACAAATACCAATGCTGAATATGGAGGGATAGATGCACCTGCACCACGTGCGCCATAGCCTAAGTTATAAGGTATAAAGAAGCGATATTTAGCCCCTTCACTCATAAGTTGTACACCTTCAGTCCACCCTGCAATCACTTGATTCAGTCCGAATGTTGCAGGCTCACCACGGTCGTACGAGCTATCAAACTTAGTTCCATCAATGAGAGTGCCTTCGTAATGGCATTTTACTTGGCTTGTTGCACTTGGCTTCTTGCCATTTCCTTCTTTAATAACCTCATATTGAAGTCCAGAAGGTAATACTACTATATTTTCTTTCTTTGCATTCTCTGCCAAAAAGTCTTCTCCTACAGCCTTAGCAACCTTACCAGCTTCTTCAGCTGCAGCCTCTTGCTTTGCTTGTTGCTCTGCAAAAAAATTGTTTACGAGGGTTTGTGCCTCTTTATTGTCTACTTTCAATTCGTTGCCAGCTATTACATCTTTGATTGCTTGAGCAAAATCGTCGATGTTTAAATTGCTTGCTCCCATTCCGCTGAGCTGTGTACCTATGCCGATACCTAAGGCGTAGCTTAATTTGTCCATTGATTTTCTTTTCTTATTTAAATATTATTAATGTGCAAAGATACTATTTTTTAAAGGATAGTATAGCATATATCTAATTAAAATTACTAAATTTGTGAAATCAATAAGCAAAAATGTCGATATGAAGAAAATAGTATTTTTAACAGGAGCAGGTATGTCGGTGGAAAGTGGTTTCAAGACTTTTCGAGGCAACGATGGACTATGGGAGAATTATCCGGTAGAGAAAGTGGCTACACACGAGGCTTGGGAAGATAACCCTGAGTTTATAAACAACTTCTATAATGGTTTGAGAAAGAAACTGTTTACAGCAAAACCTAACGATGGACACCTACTCATAAAACAACTGGAAGATAAATATAAGGTTACTGTAATTACACAAAATGTAGACGATTTGCACGAAATGGCTGGTTCTACTAACGTTATCCATTTGCATGGAGAGTTGAAGAAGGTTTGTTCGAGTGCCGATGCATACAATCCGAAATATAGAAAAGAACTTACAGAAGATGCTCCTAACGTGATGCCTGGCGAAAAAGCTGGCGATGGAAGTTTGCTCCGCCCATTCATTGTTTTCTTCGGAGAGAGTGTTCCTATGATAGAACCTGCAATTAAAGAGGTATCCGAAGCTGATATCTTTGTTATCATCGGGACATCGCTCAATGTTTATCCTGCTGCAAGTTTAATTCATTATGTTCGTACAGAGGTACCTGTCTATTTAATAGATCCAAATGATGTAGACTCAAAATATGACACGAATATTACGGTTATTCGAAAAGGTGCGAGTGAAGGTATGCGTGAGTTAATAAAAGAATTATAGATAAACAACAACAAAATAATTAGATGATGAAAAGATTTATATTAGCACTTATAGGTGTATTGTTTATGATTTCTGCAGTTGCACAAAAAAATGTGTATGGATTTAAGGCGAAAGATGCCAATGGACGTGTAGTTAAACTAAAAGAGTATAAAGGAAAGGTTTTGCTTATTGTAAACACTGCTACAAAGTGTGGTTTTACACCGCAATACGAGGCTTTACAAAAACTATACGATACTTATAAGGCACAAGGATTGGTTATTCTCGACTTTCCATGTAACCAATTCGGCGCACAAGCACCTGGTACTATGAGCGAAATCAGAGCATTTTGCACGGGAAACTATGGCATTACCTTCCCACAATTCGAAAAAATAGATGTGAACGGCAATAAAGAGCTACCTCTCTACACCTATTTAAAAGCACAACAGGGGTTTAAAGGATTCGATACTAACAACCAAATTGGTAAGTATCTCGACGAAAAGTTCAGTAAGCAGAATCCTAATTATGCGAAAGACCCCAGTATTAAGTGGAACTTCACAAAATTCTTAATAGACCGTGAAGGACACGTTGTAGACCGTTTTGAGCCTACAGCCGATATGAAAGATGTTGAAGCGGGTATTCGTGCAGTGCTGAAAATAAAGTAAAAGGGAGAGAGAACAACAGAATATACTTGTTAAGTAGTTATAACTACTCTTCTAAAACAAAGACAAAATAAAGCGATTGTTATGTTGTGCGTAACAATCGCTTTTATCGTAATAGGTATTAGCATCTTGACTGATTCTATTTTATTGCGAACAGATTAATTAACCTTCTGATGAAAGCATAGCAGAGTTCATTAGTCTGAAAAAGAATCCGGACAGACACAATTGTTAATATTAACGAAATGTACTGCCGTGCCCCACGGGTCCTACTGCCGTGCCCCACGAGTCCTACACCCGTGCCTTACGAGTCCTACACCCGTCAGAATCTAAAATTGCAATTCCACAATATAGTTATTTATTTACCCACGTACACCCATTGTGATATGTGGTTGTATTTACATAATTCGGTGTGGACATTCTGTGTTTCATTAATTTTGTTTTTCATTTGTGCCATAGTATCTGTGCACTCATGATATTCTTTTTTAGAAGTGTGGCACCGACTCACGTCGCCACCACACATTGAATTAAAATAGATTAACTGAAACTAAATGTATTTAGTAGCATATATGCCACACCATACATTATATGAATTATTCTGTAACAGGTCGGACAGCAAAACCATAAGAACGCTGATAAGTGTAAATCGGTGTTACGCTACTCCATTTGAAAGTTAAATTACAACTAGTGTACTTATCATTTGGTATCGCTGACCAATATGCGCCATTCCTTCCAACGTTTTCTAACGCCCCAGTTTTTAAGAAACGAAATCCAGAAGCTGGAAAATTAATAATTTCTATATGACTATTATTCGTCCAAAAATTATGCCCGAAGTTATTTATATACGTCTGATTGTCACTATTTGTAAGTTTTGTATTAATATTGACATTATTTGCTCCATACAGATTATCTCCATCATTGGTAAAACCTGTAAAAGCATTACTTGCTGGCATCTCGAAGCCAACAGGGCTAGGGTCGTAAACTGTCTTAATAACTGTATTATCATTGAAACCTGTAATAGAATTATTAGCTGACCAAAGATTATAAAAATCAAAATTAGCACTCCAAGAATCTCCCCAAATATAGAAACTTTCTGGATTACGTATACCATTTATTATCGACATATTATCACCTGCATTCTTGTTGAATGTACCTACAAGGTTATCATCTGTTCCAGGGAATGCATCTTTACGACCAAACTGATAGAATGTTGTAATACCTTTCCGCTTCATACCATCGTTTTGTGTAATATTAAAAACAGCTATCTTTTTATTACCGCTTGGTCCATATTCTTGCTCTACTTTTACCTTTACTGTTCGTGGTGCATTATATGTAGTAGCAAGCCATTCTGTTGGTTTCCAACCAAGAGTTTCTTCTGTAAAGTTGTATTTCTTATTCTGATGGTTCGTAACTTCTATTGGTGTAAGTGCACTTTGTGGAGCAAACCATAAATGCCAAGACCATACTACGGTGTTGCCTTTTGTAACAGCTACAACAGCGTTTCCACTTTTTATATCGGAAACTTTAACTTCAAATTGTAAATAAGCATCGTTATTTGCACTTTCATGTACTATAGGAGTAGAACTGAGATGTATAAGATTGGCTTCATCTGCCCATACTATGTGCGCACCATCTATATTGGTATTAGCAGCGTTACTCTTTTCTATCCATGGATTTGTAATGTTGTTCCCATTGTGGTCTTTAAAATTATGAAGTATAACATCAGCACCTCCTACTATTGTTACAGGAGCAGAACTGATATAAGCACTACTATTTGTTGCGCCACCAGTAATAGCGTTACCATAAACGAGTGGTATACGATAGTAGCCCGGAGCAGAGATTACATAACTGTTGGCTGTGCTGCGAGCAACTGTACCACCTGCAGTAGAAAGGTCGTAGTAGCGACTTGCGGTGCCAAGTGGTGTTGCAGCCTTCAATCCGTCGTTTCGTTCTTTTAATAGGTCTTTTATATCAGCTGCACTAAGAGTAGCTGTACCTTGTTCGCCAGCAGTTCCACCATTACCAGTTTCTATACTGAGTGCAGTAAGCCAAGATGGTTTATTTGTAGTATAAGTTATACCTCCATCTACACTGTAACCTATAACTTTCCATGGCACGGCTTGTTTTGTATGGGTCCCTGGGTCTTCTCGAAAGCTTTGGACACCAAAAGGTAGTGATGTTGTTTCATTATAATTAGCAGGAAGTTTAGGGTCTGTAGCTGTTAGTGTATAAGTCCAGTTAGAGTTTGTTTCGCTTAACTTATATGTACGTGTTGTTCCTGCTTTCCATTCGCCTTTAAGTGGAGCGGTTATTTCTGTGCCATCGGTACAATGAACATAAATGCTTACGTTGTTGCTGGTGAGCACTTGTGGAATCATATAGAATGTGTAGTTGTCGCCTGCGTTACCCATAATGGTAGCATTAGGGTTACGGCTGGTGCTGACACTAACGCCAGAGAGTGTTGCTGTACCACGTGTATCAGTAGAGTGGTCCCAATCTGCACCTACTCCATCGAGTCGCTGAGAAAGTGTGTACTTGCTTGCCATTACAGCATTGCGTATTTCTACTTTATCTATAGTTTTATTCCATGATAGATTCTGTCCAACGGCAAAGCGAATAGCGGTAAGCGCGTGGCGGAAGTTAAGATTGGTTGTTGGGTGTTCGCCTTGTGTAGCGTAGTGTACATCGCCAGTACAAGCAGTCATTAGGTCTACTTGGTCTGCTACGTTCGACTTAACTGTGAAATCTACATTTGGACTACCAGCCGTTGTTGTATTGTTAATAGTCATACTTGAATATTTCTCCTTTGAAGGATAAACTGCAAAGAAGCGAGCGTTTGGCTCAGCCATAGACCAACGTATAGGGTTGTAGAGTTCGCCGTTGCTCTTTGTTTTCTCTGCATGGAACCATTCGGGAGTTGTGAGAATGCTTGCAGCACCACGAATACCAGTAGACGAGAAGTCGTCGTCTATATTGGTTTTTATTTTTGCACGTGTAGCAGCATCTGCTTTTATTGGGTTCACGCCTTCTACAGTGGTTTCAATAAAACAAACGTCTATGTTGCGGTTGCTATGTGCTGCGAGTTTGTGTCCGGCAAGGTCGGCAGCTGTAATGCCGTTGGCAATGGCTCCGCGTGTCATTTCCAGTCCACGACTTACGGCTTGTTCCTGAACGTCGTTTATGCTGAAACGCACAAGGGCGTCGCCGTTGTTTTCTTGATTGGGATTAATATCATCGTCGGCACACGATGTTACCGATAGCGCAATTCCACCCACCAAGAGTGAAGAGATCGCATAATGGAAAATACTTTTCTTCATGTTGTTTTCCTTTTTTAATGTTAGTTACTTGTTGTTTGTTACTCGTTTAAGTTATTTAGCCTTCTATATTATCGTCTGGATTTTCATCGTCAGAAGTTGGAGGCTCTACCGTGATACTTCCTTGTGTTTGGCTTCCACTTCCACCTTGTCCAGGACGTACAAGTGGACTTTGTACCAATAAATGGCTTTCTTCGTCAATACTAAGTACCAAAGTGTAGGGCGTTAAGTAGCCCTCTCTTGCTTTTCTTTTTTTGTTCATTTTTTATTTATATTATAAAAGTCGTTTAATCTGTGTATTATCCTTTAGAAGTGTTGCACCTATTGATAAGAGGTGCACACAGAACAAAGATGTAACTGTAAATACCGATATTTCAGACGATTCGTAAAAACAAACTATGAATAATTCAATAGATTTTTAGTTAAAATTATTTGTATTTTATAAATAAAAGTCCTACCTTTGCAGCCGTTCCAAGACGTTTGTGCACCTCTTATCAATAGGTGCAACACGTAAGTTTTCCAATACAATGTTGTTGCTTTCTCTTAGTTTCTTGCAGTCAATCTGTGCTAAATAGTGCATGGTTGTAGCAATGTTGCTATGTCCCAATGCCTGCGAAATTATGTTGATGGAAACGCCTGCTTCGTTTGCCATACTTGCCCATGCGTGGCGAGCCGAATAGGACGAAAGTGAGCCTTTAATATCTGCTTTCTTTGCCAACAACTTTAGTGCACGGTTGTACTGAGAAAGGAACGAACGGTAGCGCATACGAGAGAAGCGAGGGAAAAGCAAGTTGCAGCCGTCTTGCTTATACCTCCCTATAATAGTTGCCATTTGTTTGTTGATAGGCACCACTACTTGGCTACCCGTTTTGTGCCGACTGTAGACTATTTTTCCATCTTTTATATGCAAGTAGGAAAGGCGAAACAAGTCTACTGGTGGCAGTCCCATTGTGCAGAACGAGAAAACAAACACGTCGCGCGCAAAAGCCTGGAACGAGTATTCGGGCAGTTTCAGCGCAACAAGCCGATTAATATCGTCTATGGTCAGACTGGTTTTCACCGTTCGTTCGTTGCCCGTAAACACCCCCTTAAACGGCTTCGCATTGCGCACCTTGTGCCTACTTACACCTTTATTATATATGGCACGCAGCGAACGTAGGTAGCAGGCTATGGTGTTGTTTCGCACACCGTTGCCTTTCAGCCACCGTTCGTACAACCTTATTTTGTTGTTCGTAATAGCCGACAAGGCTATATCGTTTTCACCATTAAACAACAGGAACGACCGTACCGCTGTATGGTAGTTATTAACGGTAGAGGTGCTTACGCCTTTTGCGGCAGTTTCTACAAAGTGGTTTAAAGTTACAATTGGTTTGACAGCAACAGTTTTACGTTCTTTCTTATTTTGCTTAGAAGAAAAAAACTGTGTAATGATGGTTGTAATATTCATAGTGCTTAGTTCTAACCATTAACAAAATAATGTTGCCAAAAGTAAGCAAAAGCGTTAGGATATATGCAAAAGAATATGACTTATTTATAATGTACTAACAATATAAATTTGGCTCAGCAGATAATAGCAGAAGAAACTACAAGCTGTGGCTATTGGTACACACAAGTGCGATGGAACACCTCTAATTTCCTGGAAAAGCCAGACAAATATTAGCTACTTTTATTACAGACGTCTGTAACGATCGTTTTAGATATCTGTAACGATCGTCTTAGATATCTGTCGGTTTCGTTTTAGATATCACAAAAAACAATAACCTTTATGGGGCAATGTTATAGTGCTTATTTTCCATTCATCTTTCGGTTGCTTGTGGGCATTTTACTTGTTTTTTTCTCTTAACGTAGTTTGCTACATTTTCAATAACTAAACAGGCTATAAGCGCAACCATTAAACAAAATTCTGCACAAAACATAACGACAGTTTTTGACAGAATGCTATTATAGGCTACTGAATAGAGATATATTTCTCCGCATTTCAGTACATAGCAAAAGAGCCTGTTTCGCATTAGGAAACAGACTCTTTTAGGATAGAATTTAATGGGTTATGAATTTCGTTAAACGCTTATTTATAGCAGAATGAAAAACACATTGCATAATAACGAAGTGTGTTTCAAGTGTAGTTTCTTCTAAATTAGCGTTTGCGAAGTTTACGAATAAGTTATTACTTTTATTTAAAAGTTCCCTCTTCCAATAGGAGCACACGTGTTACATCGAAATAAATGTCGGGCTTATCCCAATAGTTGCTCTTTTCGCCTAAGTGTAATACATCGCACGCCACTTTGTTTTTACCCGACATAATGAGTGCCTGTCCTGTTACTTTCCATATTTCGAGATAATAATGCAAGAAGTTGTATTCGTCGCTTACGCTGGTTACACTAAATGGGTTTTCGGCAGTTCCATCGCCTGTAGAACCAATAACATCGTATATTTGCATCATAATGCGCAAACAATAACGTGCTTCTGATGCGACTTTAGCAGAATCGTCAGGATTGGTTTCAAGACGTTTCAACAGAATAGAAGCCTTTCCAATGAGCGCATCGGCATTCAACGGATTCTTTGTAAGTGCCTTTTCGGCTAATCTAAGTGCTGCAGCCGATTTAGCTTTCAGCGAATCTTCCATCTGCATTACGTCTAATGTTTCGCTTCCGTCACTTATATACGACTGACCGTAATAGGCAAGAATGCGTTCTGGCAACGTAAGAGTTGTATCTATTTGTGGTTGAACAAAACGAGCAACAAGAGCCTTTACACTGTCTGGACGAGTTTTTACAGTTTTTTCTATCGCTTTCCAGTCTACACGAATAATGTGGTTTTTGTTCTGTGCCAAAACATGAAGAGAAAGCACAAGAAGTAAGATTAATGCTATGTTTTTTTTCATATTGTTGAGAGTTTTAATTGAACTTTGCGACAAATATACGTCTTTTTTGAGTAATATTATAAATGTATTGCATAGTTTTTCTATTGTTTTAGCAGAACAATAGGTTAATGCTGGGCGAGGAAAGAAAGCCAAAATAGCACGACAAACAAAAAAGGCAATGGTGGTGTGGCTTAATTAAACCCTTCCATCATTGCCTTTTTGCATATAGTTTTTACCTTATAAAGTTACTTCACAATTACAAGGAAGTAGTTTTTCTTACCTCTTTGCAGTAATAAATACTTACCGTCAATAAGGTCATCAGCCGTAATTATTTGGTCGAAAGCTTGCAGCTTCTCTTTGTTAAGCGACACGCCACCACCTTTTACAAGTTTGCGCATTTCGCTTTTGCTTGGGAAAATCTGCATACCCTCCTGATTAAAAATGTCTACTGCTGGTTGTCCTAGAAGTTCTTTAGAAACCTCGTAATGTGGAACGTCTTTGAATACATCGTTGAAAGTCTGTTCGTCGAGTTGCAGAAGATTCTCTTTTGTAGCCTTACCAAAGAGAATATTCGATGCAGCTATAGCCATATCGAGGTCAGCCTGTGAGTGAACCATACGTGTAACCTCTTCTGCTAATCGGCGTTGTAGCGTTCTACGTCCAGGGTCTTGCCTGTGTTCTTCTATAAGAGCATCAATTGTTGGTTTGTCTAACGATGTAAAAATCTTTATATACTTTTCTGCGTCGTCGTCGCTAACGTTTAGCCAGAACTGATAGAATACGTATGGAGTGGTACGATTACGGTCGAGCCAGATGTTACCACTTTCTGTTTTACCAAACTTCTTACCGTCAGCCTTAGTTATAAGTGGGCAAGTTAAGCAATAAGCCTCCGCCTCTTGCCCGAGCGTACGGCGAATAAGCTCTGTTCCAGTGGTCATATTGCCCCACTGGTCGTTGCCTCCGAGCTGTAACTTCACACCATAATATTCGTATTGATATAAGAAATCGTATCCTTGCAACAGTTGATATGTGAACTCTGTGAACGAAAGACCATCGCTAGCTTCACCATTTAAGCGACGTTTCACACTGTCTTTTGCCATCATATAATTCACGGTGATGTGCTTACCTACAGTTCTTGCAAAGTCAAGGAAGGAGAAATCCTTCATCCAATCGTAGTTATTAACCATTTCCGCCTTATTTTGCGCATCGCCATCGAAATCGAGGAACTTGCTAACTTGTCGTTTAATAGCTTCTTGGTTATGATAAAGAGTTTCAGAGTCGAGCAAATTACGCTCTTGACTTTTGCCTGATGGGTCGCCAATCATACCTGTTGCGCCACCAATGAGCAAATAAGGCTTGTGTCCACATAGCTGTAAATGGCGCAACATCATTATACCGCATAGGTGTCCAATATGTAGAGAGTCGGCAGTAGGGTCGGTTCCAAGATACGCCGATATCATACCCTTTTGCAGAAACTCTTCTGTTCCTGGCATAATTTGCGCCAACATACCGCGCCATTTTAGTTCTTCAACAAAGTTTTTCATCACTTATTGTATTTTAAGCTCGTATGAGCTGTATTATAATATAATGTACTATAGAATATTCGTAAACACCATTTATGGTACGGGGTCATATCCACTTCCGCCCCAAGGGTTACATCTCAATATTCGCCAAATAGCCAATGCGAGCCCTTTTATAGGTCCGTGCTTCTTTAAAGCTTGCTTTGCGTATTCGGAACAAGTGGGAGTAAATCTGCATGAGGGAGGAGTAAATGGAGTAATAAACCGTTGATAAAACAGTATAGGAATTATGAGAAACCACGATAGTAGTTGCGAAACTATGTGCAAAACTTTCTTTATCATTATTCTAGAATGTCGTCTGTTTTGTTTGTCTCTAATCTCTCTTTAATTCGTTGGAGCAGGTTACAGACTTTGTTTTCTACATCTACAGTTGTGTGGAGTATATTATCGAGCCATATAAAGGCAAGTAATATTTCTTGGTTAGACCTTGCTTGCAATTCATCGAGCAAGATATACTTGTTCTTTCTATATGCTTCTCTCACTTGCCGTTTAGCCCTGTTACGTTTTACAGCATGTTTAAAGCACTTTTTGGGTATACTAACTAGTATCTTTACTTGTGATGAAGCATTGGCTACAGCACTTTTACAGTTAGCCGAACCATTGTTACGGTTGCGTATAAGAAACACTGCACGTAAAGGGAAAGCAACCATTGAGCTACTATTCCCACCATTAAATAGATCGTTTATGAGCAGTTTGCTACATAACCGTTCTTCTTTACGTAATGTAAATTTATGGGATATAGGCATTAACTGTATACCTTTTTTGTGTTCAAAGAAGCATATTTAAGCAAATCTTTCTCTTGTTTCTTTATTTCTTTTGCTCTTCTAAGTAGGCACGTAATGCCCCTGTCATAGAAGGATGCTGTGCTGATGGTGCTTCTAAGTCGAGTCGTAAGCCTTGGTCTTTTACCTCTTTGGCTGTTGCTGGGCCGAAAGCAGCAATCTTGATGTCGCCTTGTACAAAGTCGGGAAGATTTTCTTTCAATGCACGAACGCCAGTAGGACTAAAGAATACAAGCATATCGTAGTCGAATGATGCTTTTTCTTCTTCGGTCAAATCATTACTAACAGTACGATACATCACACATTCTTTGTGTCTCAACTTATTGTTGGTAAGCATTGTTGATATAGAATCAGTATGCACAGAACTTAATGGCACAAGGTATTTCTCGTCCTTATGCTTAACCATAGTAGGAATTAAGTTATCTATTTTGCCAGAATTGCCAAAGAATATCTTACGTTTTCTATATTGCGTATACTTCTGAATATAAAGTGCGATAGTTTCTATTACGCAAAAATACTTCATTGTTTCAGGTATTGTAATACGCATTTCTTGAGCCAGCTTGAAGTAATTGTCAATCGCATGGCGAGATGTAAATACCACAGCAGTATAATCGAGTAAGTTTATTTTCTGCTGTCTGAACTCTTTAGACGAAAGACCTTCCACCTTAAAGAATGGGCGAAAGACCATCTCAACACCCAAATCCTTGGCTATTTCATAATAAGGCGACTTATCGCTCCCTGGCTTAGGCTGTGATACAAGTATCTTTTTAATCATCGTGTCCTAAAATATTATAGTCAAATAGTTATTGGTATATACCAAAATTCCTACTAATGCCATCAACGGCATCAGTTCTAGGGTGCAAAAGTACAAAATTATTTGCATACTGACAGCCGTTCTTTTGAAAAAGATAATGTATCCTTGATAAAATAGAAGCAATTTTATTAAACTTACAATAGTTGCAGCATAAATAAGCGTATACTGCGCTGAAAGTCCAAAATATATCATTAACAAGACAGCAGGATAAATGATAACACCTTCAGCAGATACGAGGAACAAAGTTAGTTGCGACCATTGCTGGTTACTTCTTCGGTCAAAATACACCCAATTTACAATTGTATATAGAAGATTTTTAAGTAGGAAATAACTTAAAAAGATACCAAAGAAGATACCTACGGCTAATATTGGAGAATCGCAAATATCGTTTCCACTATTTGTTGTCCGTGTAAAGAGATAATAAGTAATACTTAAAAGTAATGCTGTTTGCACTACTAAGAATGCTTGAAAGCGTACTTCGTGTCCGGTTTCAACGATATTTGCACTACGAGTAGGACGATGAAAAAGGTTTTTTATCTGCCTTGCAATAAAGTTGCGCGACATAGACGAGGCTATCATTGCCAGTGCAAAACATACAATAAGTGTACCTGCAACAACATTATCGTTGCCTACATTGTATGGAGCGGGGTCGCCCAACACTCCATCATGTGCCCTTACTAATTCTGGACGGAAGTACTTATTTCCTTTAAAATAGCCTTCTTCAGCAAACTTAATAGTTCGTAAATTGAGAGGTTTAGGAGCCTTCCAGTATAAAATATTCTTTGTTTTTGCTACCTTTACGGTATCTACTTGCCAATCGCTGTTAGCCTCACGCTCAACCATAGTTGTATGTTTAGAAGGTTGAGGTGAGGTGCGCAATTGTTTTAATAGTTTCGACTGGGTTGTAGAATCGGCTGTCAGCATATTGGTTTACAATCCAAATACCTTTTTAATCTCTGCCACTTTATCGAGTTTCTCCCAAGTAAAGAGTTCCACTTCAAGCTCTTTCTTATCATGATACAAGCTTGTAAAGGTCTTCTTTACCATTTCGTTCTTACGTCCCATGTGTCCATAAGCTGCTGTTTCTAGATACATTGGCTGACGCAACTTTAACATTCGTTCTATTGCTTTAGGGCGAAGGTCGAACATTCTCTTTATTCGTTCTGCTATTTCACCGTCTGATAAGTTCACATGAGCGCGTCCGTAGGTATTAACATAAACACTAACAGGTTCGGCAATACCGATAGCATAAGCCAATTGCACTAGAATTTCGTCGCTTACACCTGCTGCCACCATATTTTTTGCTATGTAGCGGGTTGCGTATGCGGCAGAGCGGTCTACCTTAGATGAGTCTTTTCCTGAAAAAGCCCCTCCCCCATGTGCACCTTTTCCACCGTAGGTATCAACAATAATCTTACGACCTGTCAGACCGGTATCGCCATGAGGACCACCAATAACAAACTTTCCCGTTGGATTTACGAAATATTTTATATCATCATTGAATAGTGCTAATACTTTATCAGAGTCTATCTGTGCTTTCACTCGAGGTATTAGTATATTCAAAACGTCCTCTCTAATCTTAGCCAGCATAGCTTCATCAGCTTTCAGTTGTGCCTCTACCGAATCGTTAGCAGGTTTAATAAAGTCATCATGTTGGGTAGAAACTACAATTGTATCAATGCGTTGTGGAATATTGTCATCACTGTATTCCACCGTAACCTGGCTCTTTGAATCTGGTCGAAGATAGGTCATTACCTTTCCTTCTTTACGTATATCTGCCAAAGTAGTCATTAATAAGTGAGCCAAGTCGAGCGTTACAGGCATATAGTTTGCAGTTTCGTTGCAGGCATAACCGAACATCATACCTTGATCTCCTGCTCCTTGATTATCCTCATCAGCCCTATCTACACCTCGATTTATATCGGAACTTTGCTCGTGAATGGCTGAAAGAATACCACAACTGTTACCATCAAATTGATATTCTGCCTTCGTATAGCCAATGTTATTGATTGTTTTGCGAGTGATAGCAGGAATGTCTATATATTCTTTTGAGCGTACTTCGCCCATAATAATAACCTGTCCTGTTGTATTAAAAGTTTCTATTGCACAACGAGAACTATTATCATAAGCAAGAAATTGGTCAAGAAGAGCATCGCTAATTTGGTCTGCGACCTTGTCTGGGTGTCCTTCTGATACTGATTCAGAAGAGAATAAATATGCCATCTGTTATATTTTTATTTATGTTTACCTATTATTATAGATACGTCCTATGGATTATATGTAGAAGAAGTTTATTGTCATTACTACATTTTTTCGTTGTAGTCTCTTGCTTTTATGTGGTATATTTCATCTTTATTCCCATTGTATAGTCCGCCTATACCTTCTAAAAAGAATACAAAAACAGCCATATAAAAGGCAAAAAAACTACATAAGTATTTTTTAGGAACCACCTATAAGATTGCAAAGTTACAGTAACATATTCAGAAAACAAAATAAAACTGAAAAGATTTAGATTTTATTAAAACCTAATATTACAATCTATTTATCACTCGCAACCCCTAAGGCTAAAATACTAATCTTAACATTTGAGGCTTTCATTAGTTCTTTTCCTACCGCTGTAAGTGTCGCCCCAGTGGTTATAATATCATCAATTAAAAGTATATGCTGATTATTTATCTTTTCGGGTGCACATAGTTTAAAGGCGTTTTCCACATTTTTGGTACGTTCCCACATATCTTTTTGTGTCTGACTATCTACAAACGATGTACGTTTAATTGTATTTTTCAAAATGGTTATCCCCGTTACAGCACTTACTCCGTGGGCTATTTCAAGACTTTGATTATAACCTCGCTGAATGGTACGTCGTTTAGTGAGTGGCACTGGTAGTAAAGCTGTTATACCATCAAAGAAGTTTTGGGTTGCATATTCGGCAGCAATAAGACGTCCAAATTGCTCACCTATATCTGGACGATCAAAGTATTTCAACTTATATATAAGGTAACTCGAAGCAGAATTGGGTTTATAAAAGAAATAAGCTGCACATTTTTCTATAGGAATTCTACCCCAGAAAAGTTGTGCAACTTCGTTATCCAAAGGCTGAAAATGACAGTTTGTGCGTGGTAAAGCTATGTTACAAGTCGCACAAAGTGGTTCCTCTGTTATACTAAGTCTACGTCCACAAACTGCACAAGCACGAGGTGCAATAAGATCAAGCACCCTAGAGAAGAAGCTAATCTTCGTCATTATCATCAATATCGTCTACTATTGTTACATCGTCTATACACAACCGAATTATATCGAGTGTAAAACCTCTTCCCATTGCGTATTTTATAAGTTTCATAGAACGTTCATAATCGGTTTCCGCTTTTATGGTTAGATACTTACTTTTCAGTAGTGGGCGCAACACATTCAGATACTCTTGCGGTTCTATTTCGTCAAGAATAGGTTGAGAAATGCTTTGTGGAATATGTTTTTGCCACAGTATTTGTTCTATCTTTCGCCGCCCCCATTTGTTGAATACTATTTTATCGCGTACAAACGATCGTGTAAATCTTTCGTCATCAATATATTTATAGTCTATGAGTTTGTCAATAATGCGTTCCTGTGCACCGGCTGCAATGCCCCATTTACGTAATTTCTCTACCATTTCGCCCGAACAATGCTCGCCACGGGCACAAAGGTCGCCAAGCTTTCGTAAAGCTTCTGCTTCGGTTATTTGTTTTTTTTGCATCACAAACGTATAGCTTTTACAAATCGCTGCTTAGCAAATTGGTCGTTTCGCACCTCTATTCCAACATAGCCCAAAGCGTTTAGCATTGCCGAAACTTCATCTACAAAGCGGTAGTTGATTTCAAAATAGAGTTCACCATTGTGCGAAAGGGCTATCATTCCATATTCTGCTATGGCACGATAGAAGCGCAACGGATCGTCATTAGGTACGAAAAGAGCTATAGAAGGTTCGTAATTCAGCACGTTTGGAAGCATATCTACACGTTCATTCTCACAAATATAAGGTGGATTACTTACGATAACATCGAACATCTCTGAGGTTGGCACGAGTTGTAATGCATCTTTCATTTGAAAATTAACTGTAGCTCCCAACCTGATAGCATTGTCGCGGGCTATTAAAAGTGCCTCTGACGAAATATCGTAGGCAGACACTACTGTATTAGACATATCCAACGAGAGAGTGATAGCTATGCAACCGCTCCCCGTCCCAACGTCTAATATACGCAAAGGAGTAGGTGGCTGTAGTGCACAGAATGAATTATTATGAACATTTATAACCCATTCGCACAACATTTCCGTCTCTGGACGAGGTATTAGTACACCTGGAGCCACACAGAATTGTCGTCCACAAAATGTAGTAGAGCCAAGAACATACTGCACTGGTTCGCCTTTTGCCAAGCGAGACATTATTTTTTCGAGATCGTTAGCATCGTCTGCTGATAATTGCGTAACTTTGTCGGTATATATTTCGGGAAGTGTCAGTCCGTAACGTTCCTCTAAAACCATTCTGACAATGGCTTTCGCTTCGTCTAACGGATAGACATTCATAAGCTGTTTATACAGATTTTGATAGTTTGTATACATATTTGCAAAGGTAGAAAATAAATGGAAATGAAACAAAAAAATATAGATGAAATGTATATGCGCCGCTGTTTGCAATTGGCAAAGAACGGCAGATTATTAGCAAAACCCAACCCTATGGTGGGTGCGGTAATAGTAAGTAGCGATGGAAATATTATAGGAGAAGGCTACCATGTGCGATACGGAGAAGGTCATGCAGAGGTTAATGCTTTTCGGTCGGTACGCCCAAAAGATGAAAATCTACTATGCGAAGCCACTATATATGTAAGTCTTGAACCCTGTTCGCATTATGGAAAGACTCCTCCTTGTGCCGATTTAATTGTTCGAAAGGGTATTCGCAGAATGGTTTGTGGCTGTGTAGACCCCTTTTCAGCAGTGCAAGGAAGAGGTATTGAGCACATTCGTAAGGCAGGAATAGATGTTACTGTGGGCGTGTTGGAGCACGAATGTCTAATGCTGAACCGTGAATTTATAGTGCGAAACACACAAAATAGACCCTACATATTGCTAAAATGGGCACAAACTGCTAATGGTTTCATAGGGTATTCGCAGGTTACGAGCGATAGAAAAGCCACTCTGCAGATATCTAATGCCGTTACAAAGATGCTCGTTCATAAGCTCCGTGCCGAGTACGATGCTATTCTTGTTGGGCGCAATACAGAGGAATTGGAACACCCACGTCTTACGGTAAGAGAGTGGAATGGTAAGAATCCACAGAAAATAGTACTGTCGTCTACTTATAAAAATAATGGTTTTGTAGATGAAGTTCTATATGTTAATAGTCTGCAACAACTTATTGAAACCATCAACCAACGCAATAATACAGAACAAAAAATATGTTCACTCATCGTAGAAGGTGGCGCACACACACTTCAATCGTTTATAGATGCAGGCTTGTGGGACGAAATTCGTATAGAGACAGCCCCCTTTACTATAAGCAATGGTATTGCCGCTCCACATCTTCCAAATAATATTGACATTGTGAAAAAAGAGTTTTATGGTAACACTATCGTTACTTATAAGCGTTTGTAAACAAGTTTTTTAAGAAGCAAAGAGGGTCAGCAGAGTTTCATTCTTAGGGAAACGAACTTTGTTTTGTCGCTTATGGCAGCTGCTAAGATACACAGAAGAAGAGCGGATTGTACGTGTAATGGTGTGAGTTACCGCATTTCTGACACCGAAAAAGAACAATCGCAGATAAGAAGAACGTGATAAATCACGCCTTTACAACTCGTCCGCCTCTTCGCTGTATATATATGGTTGTTTTACAAAGAGTAGTCGTGGTTTTATAAAGATAATCCCCCTAAAAAATAATAACTGCACTTTAACGATGCGAAGGCAACTCTTTTGTGGCGCAAAATCTACACTTTTACAGTGTAAAACAATTGGTTTTACAATACACTGATAATAAAACAGTAACACAATAGATATACTTATGAGAAACATTTACACTTTTGTTGTGCATACTTTACCCATCGTTTTACAATAAACAAGCGTTATATCAGCACCGTATCTTTGCGTTTATAGAAGTCGGAAGTGATGTTAGCGATGGCTTCTGACACTTCTTTGCTAACATAAGAAAGGTTGCGTTGACCTTGAATAGACTTGATAAAAGTAAGCAGTTCGTAGCGAATACCTTCGCCATCGAGTTGATAGAAGTAGCGCTTATTGTCGCTTGGATTCTCTCTACGCACCTCAAAATAATCGGTTTTCCACCACGGAGCAGGCACGTAAATGTAGCCTTCGGTACCAGAAATAACAAGTTCGCCTTCCGATTTTATGCCTTGTCCGACCTTCAACGATGCCACTGCGTGGGGATAAATGAACGATATTTTAGTGAATGTATCGAAGTTTGGCGCATCGTCAATAAGGTGTGTGCAGATGGTTTTACGGGTATAGTCGGTTCCTAACAGCTGTAAAATTGGGAGAAGAGCCGTAGGTGCCCATGCGCAAAAACTGTTCCAAGTGAATTGTAGTACTTCTTTATTCTCTGTATTGTAGTGCGAAAGACTCGTGCAAGTGGCATCAATGGAATATATCTTACCTATTTTCCCACTCTTTGCAAGCAAGCAAAGGCGATCGTATGCCATAGAATAAGCCGTCTTTATAGAATCCATCAAGATTACTCCTTGCTCGTCTGCAATGCTGTTAAGTTCTTTCCACTCCTCGTTATTTAGTGAAATGGGCGATTCGCATAGCACGTGCTTCCCCTGTAACAAGGCTTCTTTGATGTGTGTATAATGTTTTTCGGGGTGCGAAATAATGTAAACGGCATCTGAAACCTCAAGTAACGCAGCGTAATTGTTGGCAAAGAAAGGCACTGTTTCGTGTAAATTACCCAGATTCTGGTTGCTTTCTGCATACACGCCACTAATATTTATACCATTAACAAACTTACTTTCGCGTGCAAACTTGGTTATAATAGACGACTCGCCCACCAGTCCGATGCGTATTTCACGTAGGTCTGAGCGCAGTTCTGTACTGGAAACACCTTTCGTTCGCTCGAGATAGACTACCTTACAATACTCTGATAGGTAGTCAAACTTACCCCGCCAGTCTGAACCTACGGTAAAAATATCGACATTCATACGCTTTATGTCGTCTATTTTCTGCCCTTCGTACTCTTCAATCACTATTTCGTCAGCCAAACCAGTGGACCTTACGTTCTCTATTCGCTCCACAAGTGATTGCTGAACGTTTATCTTTCCCCGTTCGCGATCGAAGGTATCGGCTGTTACACCCACTATTAAGTAGTCGCCTAATGCCTTTGCCCGTTCTAACAAACGCACGTGCCCTTTGTGCAATAAGTCGTAAGTTCCGTAGGTAATGACTTTTTTCATCGTTGTTTAAAGTTTGCCAATGTTGTGTAATTCGTTGAATGCTGCTACAAGTGTAGAGTTATTTTCGGGTGTCAGTGCACCAATATGGCCTACTCGAAAGATAGTATCGCGCATATCACCACCGTTCGGACAAATCCAGATACCATACTCGTCTTTAAGTGTTTCGAATATACTGAATGCTGAATTGTTTAGTGGGTGCAGTGCCGTTACTGCGTTCGAAGGCGATTTTGTGATAAGTTCAAAAGGCAAATGGGCTATTTTCTGTCGGAAATCCATAGCCAAATTGCATGTTCGTTCTATCTCTGCTGCAACTCCGCCAGTACGTTCTATCTCTTTCAATCGGTAGTTAATTTGTCGCAATATACCCACAGCTGGTGTGAAAGGTGTTTGTCCTCGTTCGCCATTACGTAGTGCATCTTTTAAATTTAAATACATACAGCGAACATTATTGCGTTCGATACGTTCGATAGCTCGTGGCGAAAGCACTATAATTGAGATACCTGGAGGACAAGCTAAAGCCTTCTGCGAACCTGTAATCATAACGTCGGCACCCAATTGTTTCATATCAAACTCGTCGGCAAGAAACGAACTTATGGCATCGACAAGCAGGAAAAGATGGTTGCGACGGCAGAATTTGCTGATTAAATCAATGTCGTAATGCACGCCCGTAGAGGTCTCGCCAACATTCACAAGAAAGGCTGTGTAACCCTGACCATCGTACTGCTCAAGCATCTCGGCAGTGATTTGCTGTCCTGTTTTCATCTTTATTACAGTGTGTGGAATGGCATACAGTTCGCACAAATCAACAAAACGTTGTCCGAAACTACCTCCGTTTACCACCAAAACCTTATCGGCTGGAGTTAGAATATTCATTACTGATGCTTCCATAGAGGCTGTTCCTGAACCTGTTATGAATACCACACGAGCATCATCGTCTGCTTTTGCAAACTCTTTCATTAGTTTTTCATTCTCTTTCATAGTGGCAGAGAATTCTGAAGTACGAAAGTAAGGCACTTGTTCTGCACCTATTTCTCTTACTTTGTCAGCCGACATTACGGGCCCTATTGTGAAGTTTAGCATACTCATAACTATATTATTATTATATAATGTGTGCAAAGTTACTGCTTTTTTTTCGCTTTGTCGGCTAATTAAACTATCTTTGCAGAAAAATACAAGTATAATGCGCATTTTATTGTTCTGTGAAAACAAATATGCTGTGGATATTCTACAGCCTATCCAAACAGAGGCTAACAAAGAGGGAAACAACGATGTGCTGTGGTATGTACACCAAGAAAAGATACCAGATTTTCCATTAAAAGATTCTGTGAAATGGACCAACAGCATACAGGAAAGCTACAATTTTTGTCCAGAAGCCATATATGTACCAGGCAACATTGTACCTTATTATCTGCCTGGGGTAAAGATTCAAATATTCCACGGCTATGCTGCAGAGAAAAAAGACCACTGGGTGATACGCCGTTATTTCGACATTTATTGCACGCAAGGACCCTACTTTACAAGTCATTTCAAGACTTTGGCAAAGAAATATGGCGATTTCTCTGTGGTAGAAACAGGCTGGACACGCCAAGACTACATATTTGCACATCGCCACGACTTCGATAACGAGCGAACAGAACTACTGAAAGAGCACGCTTGCGAACGCATTGTGGTTTATGCACCAACATTCTCTCCAAAACTAACTTCCATTCCGTTTATCCTAAACGACCTGCGTAAGCTTGCCGACACACGCCGTGTTCTGATTATCATAAAACTACACCCACTGACCAAAACAGAATGGGTGGAAGCCTGCCGAGCACTTGCCGATAGCCATAAAAACATTATAATGGTAGGCGAATTTGCCCTTACAAAATATCTTTTGATGGCTGATGTGGTGGTGAGCGATACCTCGTCTGCTATCTACGAGGCTCTCTTGATAGATAAACCAGTTATAACTCTAAATGCCATATCGAAAGATTTGTATTGGAAAAACATTACCGATGCTTCGCAACTGTGCGATGCTTACGACGATATATTTACGAATAAAGAAATTGCCAACCTACGCAAATGGGTGATAAACAACTACGATCCTTACTTAGATGGGCGGTGTGCACAGCGCATGCTAGACGCTGCACGCAACTATATAGCCCAATATGGAGTGCCAAAACAACGTAAACTGAATCTCTGGCGTAAGTATACCAGCATTAAAACCTTTGGAAAAATAAAGCGATAGCCCCCCTGCAATGTAACACGAAAGAATGGTATAAAGACAACCTAAAGGTGTAAATATTTTCCAGCAGTATATCTATTTCATAACTCGCTCGCTACCAACGTATTACAAAACCTATTGTTTTGCATTCCAAAAGCGTAGGTTTTACACGGTAAAAGCGGCTGTTTTGCCTTGCAAAACAGCCGCTTTTGCAACGCCAAAGCGCAGTTATCACTTTTTAAGAGAATTATCTTTACAAAACCAAAGAACTTTCAGCATCTGCCTTAAGCAAGAAAAAGACAATCCTTCCCCCCACGAAGTTTCTACCGAACCGAGATTTAATAACAGCTACAATTGAAAACTAAAAAGTAAATTCCAACACTGTCGAAATGCCCATATAGGAGAAAAACAGAAGGAGAGAAAACTTTCAATTTACTTTTATCAGATAACAACAGTTTTATACCTGCTTTGCTATCTCTCTTAGCAATTCATCGCTAATAGCAAAAGACAATTGAGGAATCTTCTTATCATTCACGCTTGAGATAACTTTTGCATTCCCAAATATAGCTCGGGGCAGTTTTGGGTCAGCTCTCAAAGCATCTGCATAAGGTCCACAAGCAAAAATAACGGTTCCAAAATGAGACCAAAATGAACTTGTAGCAATCATTAAGTCAAAACGATTTCTAATATTTTCTTCTATTTTTCTTCGTTCTTCGGCTGACAAGCGATGATTATTAAGTCTACACAACTCATTCAATTCTGTTATAAAACAATCTTTATAGAAATCTATGTGAGTGGTATTTACTGGGCTGTCAAGTTTTCCACGCTCTCTAATAAAATTGATTAGTTTCTGATATTTATACCACGTAGCAGATGTTCCACCCTTTCCTGAGATAACTTCTCCGTCTTTATTTCTTCTTTCAACTGTAAAACGTTGTCCGCTATAAGGTGCAAGAGGGTCAAATATTTTCCAATCCAAGATAGGATTATCTATCCAATTCTTAACATCTTCAACTTTAATTGACCAATCTCTGTTCTTCCATAAGTTGTAGTTCTGCGAATATTCGCACTTGTATGAATCGCTATTTTCATCAACAGCGCATTCTTTTCCGACAATCAATATCTCTGCATTTGGATTTCCCAAACCAACATAATGTTCGCCTTTTTTCCATAAAGGATTCTGCAAAAGACCTTTAATTTTTTTTAAACATTCCATAGCCTATTCTTATTTGATGGTTATACTTTATTTTATCATTAAGGATTTTAGTTTCCTACAAAGCTACAAAAAAATGTGAAATTCAATAAAATAAATTCATCAATTATCCATTTATCATCGAAAAAAGCATCTTTTCAGGTTACCACTTTGCTATTCAGAGCCGATATGGCAGGACTTACAAAAAAAGCCAGACAGCGATTTTGGCTGTCTGGCTTTATGATTTATATACATAATAAATTAAGGTGCAGCTTATCGGAGCCACTGTTCCGGATTCAGCTTTTGAGTCTCTTTATGAAGTTGGAACTGGAATATGCCGCCCGAATCTACTGTTCCGAGTGTCTGACCTGTACCTACTTGTTGTCCCCTACTGACACTAACACTACCCAAATTAAGGTAAACAGAGATGTAAGCACCGTGGCGAACCATTACAAGAGTAGACCCTCCAACGTGCGAAACACTGGTTACTTCGCCTTTAAAAACGCTGCGAACAGGGGCACCTGGCGATGCTTTGATGGCTATTCCATTGCTACTTAGCTTAACATGCGACAGTCCTGCCACGTTGTAAGTACCGAAACGCTTCACAATAGGTCCTGAGACTGGCATTGGCAATCTTCCCTTATTATTGGCAAAACTACCAGTAATAGCACGGTCTGCCGATGATAGAAGCGAGTTATTCTCGTTTGCACGGTTAGCGGCAGCCTGTTCTCTGTCTGCCCGTTCTCTATCTGCTACAGCCTTACGTTCGGCTGCTACACGGTTAGCTTCAGCCTCGCGAGCTTGCTGATTGGCACGTTCGCGTTCCATATTCTCCTTTGCTCGTGCTTGATCTTCAGCACGTTTAGCAGCAGCAGCTCGCTCTTCGGCACGTTTCAACTCACGAGCTCGCTTTGCAGAAGCCTCAGCCTCAGCTGCACGACGAGCCTGTTCTGCTTCACGACGAGCCTGTTCTGCCCTTTCTTGTGCCGCTCTACGCTCACGCTCTAACTGTGCCGCTTTAGCAGCAGCTTCGGCTTTTGCCTTGGCTTCGCGTGCCTTGGCTTCAGCTATTCGACGTGCATTTTCTTCGGCAGCACGGCGTGCAGCTTCTCGTTTTCGTGCCAATTCCTCAGCACGTTGCTTGGCTGCTGCAGCACGAGCTGCGGCTTGTGCACGTGCCTCTTCCATTGCACGCTCACGCGCTTTTCGTATTTCTATAGCAATCAGTCGGTCAATCTGAGCATTAATAGCTTGTTGTTTTTTCTGCCTATCAGATATAACTGACTGCAGAACCTTTTGGTCGTTCTGCAAAGAAGCTACCACTTTTTGCTGCTCAACCTTCTTATTCTCCATCTGAATATGGACATTACGTCCTTTTACAAGTAAATTACTCTTATGCCCACGCACTTGTTCCAATTGATTATGTTTATTATCTACTTGGGCTTGTTTCTGCTTTAAGAGTTCGCCTTGTGCTCTTTGGTAAGCTGCATACTCTCTAACGAAACGAAGACGACGATACATTTGCGTTAGTGTTTTGGCAGAAAAGATAAACATAATCTTATCTTGAATGCTACGGTTGCGTGCCATATAGCGCATAGAACGAATGAAACGAGAACGTCGCTCGCTCAATTGTGTTTCGAGAGAGCGTAGCTGTCCCTTTAAGATACCGATATTTCCATCAAGATGTTTTATATCTGTTGAAATGTTATTAATAGTTTTTTGCTGATGTCCTATCTCTGTATCGAGCGTTAAAATCTTCTGAAGACGGTTGTCTACATCCTTTTGTTTTGCCTTAAGTTCGTGTTCGTTTTCTGTTATTTCTTTCTGTATCTGTTTATTTTGCTGCTGTAAACCCTTTATTTCTTCAGTTGTAACATATTTTATTTGCTGTTTTTTTCCTTTTGGCTGTCGCTTTTGTGCAAGTACAACACCCTTTTTATGCAATGCACCCGACTTAGTTGTTTGTTGCTGCTTGGTAGGGAGTGGTGCTGTGTGTTGTTTATCTACAGGTTGTTTCTTACTATGTTTAGCTGCAACTTCACTCCTATCAGACAAGTGTTTTTCAGCCTGTTTTTTTGAAGAACCAAGTTTAATAGCCTCTTTTTTTGTAGCCTTATTCTGGTTTATTTGCTGTTCTGTATGTTCATTTTTAACTGTTTTCTTTTTATGCTTCTGTGCATATAAACTTAGAAAGCAAGTGTTCAGTATTAATAATATAAATAAAATCCGCTTCATTTAAAGTTGCATTAATTTACCCAAAATATCTTCTACACTCACCTGTTCGTACTTCGTAGATGGTGTTGTAAAACTCTCCCAATCGGCATTATCGCCAAGTTTATCAAGTTCGAATGTGGCTGTAACAACCTTTTGTCCCTTTGGTAAGGGTGTTGTTATTGTTATCTTATGATAGTAAGGAAACATTTTTGAGCCGATTTTTTTAAAGTTTCCATAATCCCAATTCAGTGTAGAAACACCGTGAACAGCACTACTATACTTCGCTTCAGCTTCGCGAATAAAGTTTGTAACAGGCTCTACTATCCATTGATAATTCATTTTTCCATCGTTCAGAATAATAGAGGTACCCTTCTGAGAGGCATTTTGCGATGCATTAAAATCTACTTTGAATTGTGTTAGGTTGTGTTCTCCAACACGTTGTTGTCCTGGAATGAAGAGCTGATTCCAAAATAAAGCTTGGAGAGAATAGAAATTTATACCATTGTTTTTCAAGAAAGCTACATCATTATATTTAGCTTTCACATATTGTTTATGTATTCTATCAATAAACAATACGTAGTCTTTCGTAAACTCTATGCGTCCAACTTCGCTACGAATAATAGGAATGAGAAGTTGCAAACGGATAACCTCGTCTTTGCGCATGTGTAGGATACCCGGCACAGAAATTTCTTTATTACCTGTATTTACTGTAAAAGAGAGGTCGGAAACAAGATTTTTTTGATAGAGTGCACCATCAGAAACACGTTGCATAAACTGTATTTGCTGTTGTTTAAGCGATGTTGATGCTCCAGACGAGGTGGTGCCAATCGCACCCGATGGCTTTATAACAGACTTCTGCGTGCCACAGTTTGCTAAAAGCAAAATGGCAGCCACAGCTATAACTATATTCTTTATTTTCATTCTGGTATGTATTTCTTTAAGTTTATTTTCTTTCTAAGAGTAGCACTATTATTACCCAATTGCAATGCTTTTTGCCACGCTTCTAATGCAGCTTCTGGCTTTCCTGCCTGATAATATATATCTCCGGCATGCTCGAACAGAGTTCCACTAGGAGTAGAATCGTTCTTTATAGCTTGTTCTATATAGGTATTAGCCTCTTCGTATCTACCTTGTAAAAAGAGAATCCAAGCGTAAGTATCGAGGAAAGTAGAATTTGTTGGCTCCTTCTTTATTGTCTTATAACTCATTAGTTCTGCCTTTTTAAGATCGCTTTTCGTTAAACTGAGATAATAAGCATAGTTATTCAGCGCAGAAAGGTTGTCTGGACGCCAATGTAAACAGCTGTCATAAGCTTCGAAAGCCTGTTTTTCTAATCCCTTTTCGTGCAGAATATCGCCCATAACAGCATAGAAATCGGAAACAATATTAGGGTCGCTGTCTGGCTTTATCTGTGCTACACCTTTCTTAAATGTTTGTAATGCAGCCTCGTTTTCTTTCTTCATATATTGCGCAAAGCCTTCGAAGTAATAGAAAACCATTTCCTCTGGGTTATATTCTTGTGCAGAACGAGAAATAGAAATAACCTTATCGTATTGTTTATCCTTCCAAATGTTCTGAATTAAAGCTATTCTTGCGCGTGAATTATCGGGTTCAATGGCAAGAGCTTGTTCGTAAACACTGTTTATACTATCCTCTGGCGCATGCTTTAAGTTAAGATAAGCCGCTTTCATAAGCACAATATCAGCATCTTCTTGTGGGTATGAAAGAACACGATTGAACAGTTTTATCACCTCAAGACTATCTTTTGTACTGTCGTCTTGATTGTCCATAATAGCCTGACGGAGTAGTGCCATTTTGGTTTCTTTCTCTGTTTTCTTCGATTCCAATAGCTTTCTGGTAAGCTCATCTACCATTTTTTCGTTCTTTGTGTCCCTATAATAGTCTAACAAAGAGAGCTGTGCTGCAGCATTATTTGGATCTTCTTTCAGCACAGTTTGATATTCGTTATAAGCCTCTTTCTTCTTATTATTCTGTAAAAGCCAGTTGCCCAGCATTACACGATAGTTCAATTCTAATGGGTTTTTCTGTACTAAGCGAAGCAGTTCTGCCTGCGCTTTTCGTTTATCGCCCATTTGCTCATAGATTTGCATCTTTGTTAGAGATAGCTGTTCACTAGCTCCTGAAAGCAATTCCATACGTTCTATCATCTCAATCATCTTCTTATAGTTGTTTTGTGCCCCATAAAGTTGATAAAGAATTTGTAGAACATCTTCTCGAGTTTTATTGCTTGTGTAAAGCTGTTCGTATGTGGTTAAAGCGTCTTCGTAATTATTTTGCGAAATATAGAACTGTCCTAACTTTTCCAAATAAGTAGAATTATCAGGTGCAAGTTTAGCTGCTTGCTCGAAATTGTAGCGTGCTGCTTTGCTATTTTGCATAGCAACGTAGTATCCTGCTATCTCATAATATACCTCAGGAGCCTTCGGATTAATATCACGAGCATGATTTAGCAAATCGAAAGCAGCAGCTAAGTTGCCCATTTCTTGCTGTCGAATAGCCTCTAAAAAGAAGTAATTGTAACGTGTTATCCTACTTTCGGTTTGTGCGTTTCCTTGCAAACCTATTGTGATAAGCACAGCAATAAGCATTGCTCGTACCATAAACTGTTTAAAAAAATATACCAATTATTATCCCTCCTGTATTAATCGGCTTGTTATTACTTTACCCCAGTATGTCCATAACCACCTGCGCCACGTTCAGTTTCGTCAAGAATATCTACTTCTATAAACGTTGCTTGTTCGTGGCGAGCTATTACCATTTGTGCTATACGCTCACCATTGTTTATAATAAAGTCTTCAGTAGAGAAGTTTATCAGCAGCACCATAATCTCACCACGATAGTCGGCATCTATAGTTCCAGGGGTATTCAACACCGTTATGCCATGTTTTAAAGCCAAGCCACTACGTGGACGCACCTGTACCTCATATCCTTGAGGGAGCGAAATATACAATCCTGTAGGAATTAAACGCCTTTCCATTGGCTTTAAAGTAATTGGACTGTCTATATTAGCACGCAAATCCATACCTGCGCTCTGTGTTGTTGCGTATGTTGGTAAAGGTTGTGTACCTTTATTAATAACTTTTATTTGGACCATAACATTATATTATAATGTGCAAAAATAATGAATTATACGCACATATATGAATTTTCAGACCTAAAAAGGTAGAAATTAGCCAAATTTAAGTACTTTTGCGTAGGCTAATCTTTTTAGTATTTATGATGAATTGGCAAAATCTTATCTCCAATAAACGGCTCGGGCAGGAAGACCGGCACGCTTTACGGCACGATGACAGGTCGGAGTTTAAACGCGATAGCGATAGGCTTATCTACTCGGCACCTTTCAGACGGCTACAGAACAAGACACAAGTGTTTCCACTTCCTGGCAGCGTTTTCGTGCATAATCGACTTACTCATTCACTAGAAGTAGCATCATTGGGTAAGTCGTTGGGCGACGATGTGGCACGAAAACTCATAAAGAAGCACCCCGAATTACACGGAACGCTTTTTGAAGAAATCGGTACAATTGTGCAAACAGCCTGCTATGCACACGATATGGGTAACCCTCCATTTGGACACAGTGGTGAAAAGGCCATTCAAACATTCTTCACAGAAGGAGCTGGAACTTATTTAAAAGAAAAAGTTAGCTCTCGATTTTGGAACGATATTACACACTTTGAAGGTAATGCGAATGCTTTTCGTCTACTCACTCATAGGTTTTTAGGTAGACGCGAAGGTGGTTTTGTTATGACTTATGCTACATTAGCCAGTGTTGTAAAGTATCCGTTCTCTTCTTCCTTGGCTGGAAAACATGGGAAATTTGGCTTTTTTATATCAGAAGAAAACACTTTCAAGAAGATAGCAAAAGAACTTGGTATTATTAAAAGGCAGACTTCGGGTGAAGGTGTTGCCTACGCACGCTATCCATTAGTATATTTAGTTGAGGCTGCAGACGACATTTGTTATGAGATAATGGATATTGAAGACTCCCACAAGCTCAAACTTCTATCGTTTGAAGAAACCTCTGAATTGTTGTTAGGATTCTTTGATGAAGATACAAAAAGAAGTATTCGAAATCGTATTATAGAAGAAGGTGTTACCGATAAGAACGAACAAGTGGTATATTTTCGTGCTTGTGCCGTTGGATTATTGGAGGCATTATGCGTTGATGTGTTTGTTGAAAACGAAGAGTCTATACTTAATGGTACATTTGAAGGTTCGTTAATAGACCATATTCCTATGCTTCCACGCAACAATTATAAACATTGTTCAAAGGTTTCAATTGAGAAGATATATAGCAGCAGAACTGTTCTCGATGTGGAATTGTCGGGATATAAGATAATGGAAACACTAATGGAATCGCTTATTAGTGCCGCTGTTGAACCAGAGAAATTTCATAGTAGACAGCTTATTCGGCGTTTCTCAAGTCAATACGATATACGAAACCCACATCTCGAAGAACGTATTATGGCTGTAATCGACTATATTAGCGGTATGACTGATATATATGCGCTCGACATTTACCAAAAAATAAATGGCATTAGCTTGCCTATCATCTAACGTTTGAAAGGTATGGAAAATCAATACAAGAAAACTTTCGCAGACTTAATGGTAAACAAGAAACTTGTTTACGTACATGGCTTTATGTCGTCAGGGGCTACACACACTGCTAAAATATTGCAAGAGTATATGCCACAATGTACTGTTATTGCTCCCGATCTACCAATTCACCCAGAAGAGGCAATGGAATTGCTGCGAAAAATACAAGCCGACGAACGTCCTGATATTATTATTGGCACGTCAATGGGAGGAATGTACACTGAAATGCTTTATGGCACAGACCGCATTTGCGTAAATCCTGCTTTTCAAATGGGCTCTACCATTAGCGAAAGCAATATGCTCGGCAAGCAAATTTACCAAAATCCGCGTAAAGATGGCATTCAAGAGGTTATTGTTACTAAGTCTTTGCAGAAGGAATATAAAGAAATAACAGAACAATGCTTTGCTTCTGTAACGCCAGAAGAGCAAGAACGAGTATATGGATTGTTTGGTGACGCCGACCCTATTGTACATACTTTCGATTTATTTCATCAACATTATCCGCAAGCTATCTATTTCCACGGCGAGCATCGTCTTATAGAGAAAGCCATTTTCCACTACGTTATGCCTATCATTAGATGGATTGACGATAAACAAGAAAGGCGCGAACGTAAAACAGTATTCATAGACTGGAATACGTTAAGCGATGACTACGGCAAACCAAAATCATCGCTACACAAGGCTTACGAGTTTCTTCTCAACAACTACAATGTTTATTTTATTGCGCCAGCACCCACCAATAAACCTACAAGTTTTACAGAAATACAGGCATGGATATCCGATGCTTTCAGTGCACCTGCATGGAATCGCACCATCTTTGTTAATCAGCCACAGTTTCTTCTGGGCGATTACCTCATTAGTACACATATTTATGATGAGTTTATGGGAACGATATTACCTTTTGGTAGTGATGAATTTAAAACATGGGAAGAGGTTATTACTTTCTTTGAACGGTTAGGAGGACAATGACAGAAAGCTTTATAACGGCTCAGCAATTATTCAATAGAGTATTAGAAGTTATTGAATTTACCGACAACCGTTACGACCTGCAAAATCATTTAATGCACGAAACGCTTGTATTGGCGTGCCATGAAGGACTGAAAGGTACTCGACACGGATTTGGAAACCTCTCTTCACAAGTCGATTCGCTTTGTAAAAAACATAATATAAAAGCACAAGATGTTATTGCTATACACTTAATGCGACGCCATAGCAATTCTATTGCGCCCATCTCACACAACGATTTGCTATACGATTGTAGGGCATTAGCTCTCTTTATTGCTGCTGTTTTCAACACATCAATACCTTCTTATCTCGTAGACAAAATACCTATCGAAGGTAGGCGCACGGCTAATATACAGATAGCAAACTATAAATACATTCGCTGTACTGTTCTTTCGTGGAACAACAAATATATTAAGGTGAACGTATTGAATCAAGAATGTAACGAAGAAGAAGTATTGGTAGACTATGTTAATACTCCTGAACATATTGACCTTACCTATATTGGTAAAATATTATGCGAGGGTATGCAACTCAATCTCTTAGATTGTAGCGTTACTGGCAAGCGTATTGTACCACGAATAATTGTTGTAGAACCCGACTTTCTGGTAGATATCTCTTCGATAGCTAACTGCTTTGAAGACTACGGGCACCACCCATTATCGTTCATTACAAACCGTTTACAAACCAAAACTACATCTGCAGCAATTCTATTGGGAAACTTTGCTGATACAGCACTCGATGAAATCATTAACAATCCACAATATGAACTAAACGAGACTCTAAAGACTAATTTCCAAAACAAAGCTTTAGACTTTGCCACATGCACCGATTTCTATCCGGAAAGGTTTAAATACGATTGTAAAGAGCAAACTAAGAATATCCAAGACATCGTTAACGACCTATTTAAAAATTATGATAAAAAGAAGGCTATACTCGAACCATCGTTCGTTTGCGAGAGTTTAGGTATTCAAGGACGTGTCGATTTAATGACAACCGACTTTCGTTTACTAGTGGAACAAAAGTCTGGAAAGAATTTCTATATTGCAAGCAATCGACTTAATAAGCATGGTTCAAAACACATAGAAAAGCATTACGTGCAGGTTCTACTCTATTTTGGTATACTGCAATACAACTTTAACCAAAGTGCACGCACTACAAACATTCATCTCCTCTATTCTAAATATCCACTTCCCAATGGTCTCTTAGAAGTGGAATCGCTTCAATCGTTAATGATGGAGGCTATTAGATTTCGCAATCAGGTAGTTGCAACAGAATATTGGATAGGTAGTAACGACTTCGCAAAACTCATTCCATTTCTCACGCCCAGCACTTTAGTAACAGAAAACTGTAATCAAAACTTCTTCCAGCAATGGGTTTTTCCTCGTTTAAATGCCACCTTAACACCACTCCACACACTTACACCGTTAGAAGAAGCATACTTCTGTAGAATGATGCGCTTTGTGATGAAAGAACAAATCATATCGAAAGTGGGATATCAAGAGGGGACAGGAAGTAGCAATGCCGACTTATGGAATATGCCTTTAACTAGTAAAATTGAATCGGGAAACATATATACTGCACTAACCATAACGAAAGAAGAAAGAAGCACTGAACATAGTGGATACAATTGCATTACTTTTAAAGTACCAAAACAAGGCGATGACTTTCTTCCAAACTTTCGTCGTGGCGATATGGTGTACCTCTATGCTTATAGAAAAAACGAAATTCCAGACATACGAAAGGCTTTTTTATTTCGTGGAATACTACAAGAGCTACACAGCGATACAATTGTAGTACATTTGAGAAATGGACAGCAGAATAGAAATTCGCTCGCAGGCGAATTATTTGCCATTGAACACTGTAGCAGCGACATTGGTTGCACTACCGCCATTCAAGGTCTACATACTTTCATTACAGCGTCCAAAGAACGTAAAGATTTGCTTTTAGGACAACGTACACCACAGCGAGACACTAAAATACAACTCTCAGAAAGTTATAACCCAACTTACGATGATATTATTTTGCGTGCTAAACAAGCTACCGATTACTTTCTTCTAATTGGCCCACCGGGAACAGGGAAAACATCTATGGCATTACAATATCTTGTAAGAGAACACAAAGAAAAGAATATTTTGCTGCTTTCTTATACTAATCGAGCCGTAGACGAAATATGCGGAATGCTTACCGAAAATAATATCCCATTTCTTAGACTCTCTAAAGAATACTCGTGCGACCCACAATATACCAACAACCTGCTTAGCAATGCCGTAAAGAATAACCCCACACTCACCCACATAAAACAAACTATCAGCCAAGCACGCATTATTGTCAGTACCACAGCTAACCTCTCTATTCACACGGCTATCTTTAGCATTAAGCATTTCGAGCTTGCTATTATAGACGAAGCTAGTCAGATTTTAGAACCCAACATTGTTGGTTTACTTGCTGCACACAACGGCGAAAAGCAAGTTATAGATAAGTTTATACTGATTGGCGACTACAAGCAGCTGCCAGCCGTAGTGCAACAAGATAGCGAAGAATCGGCTACCAACTCGCATTTACTAGAAAACATACACCTACCGAACTGTGCTAACTCGCTATTCGAACGTCTTATACTAACCGAGCAGGCTGCACATCGCACCGATTTTGTTGGAATACTACACAAACAAGGACGTATGCACCCAGAAATTGCCGATTTTCCAAATACTTATTTCTATGCACAAGAACAATTAGAATGTGTACCGCTATCACACCAAAAAGAAGATCATTTGTGCTATAACAAACCAAGTGAAGACTCATTCGATGACTTTTTAAAAACACACAGAATGATATTTATCTCTTCTAAATCGTGTCATCAACCCAACATATCAGAAAAGGTAAATACAGAAGAAGCACGTATCGTAGCTAACGTTGTTCGCCGCCTTTATCGCCAAATAGAAACAGGTTTCGATGCACAAAAGTCGATTGGTATTATTGTGCCCTATCGAAACCAAATTGCTATGGTACGAAAAGAGTTAGAACAACTTAACATTCCAGCTATCGAGGACATAAGCATCGACACTGTGGAACGCTATCAAGGTAGCCAACGCGATATTATAATCTATTCGTTCACCATTCAGAACCGCTTCCAACTGGAGTTCCTTACTGCCAATACGTTTATGGAGAACAATAAGCCAATAGACCGTAAACTAAATGTTGCCATTACCCGAGCACGTAAACAACTTATTCTTACTGGTAACGAAGCTACTCTACGACAGAACTTTCTTTTCTCTGAACTGATAGATTACATAGACCACAGAGGTGGAAAGACAACTATTTAGACCTATTGCCTATAATGGTTTTAACAATCAAAGCATATCATACCTCTGCTTTTCCAGTTTCATTTACCCCAAACCAACCATTAAAGCCTATACATATTTTGTTTTATGCCACATTGGCTATTAAAACCAAATCGGCATTAAACCACAATATGTATAGTTCTTATTAGTATGAAATTGTTTTCCTTACATCTTCTATTTTCTTATCAGCATCTTATCTGTCTTTGTAACTTTACATAGCCCACTACGCCTGCATTGCAACGACTGACAATCTGCTCGATAATAAAACAAAATATGTTTAAGCTCTAATGATTGATTGTTGCTAAACCATAACTCTCGTTGTATATAATCTATACTATTCACACTACTACTCACAAAGGTTGTTGCTCTATATGATATCTGAAACACAAGCGATAGATATCTGAAACAAACACCATAGATATCTAAGACAATCGTTACAGATATCTAAGACAATCGTTACAGATATCTGAAACGTTCGTAACAGATATCTGAAACAGAAGCAACTATTTATATCTGATTTATAGGGACATTTGAGACATTCCATCTGATTAATGAAAATCCAGTAGATTGTTACTATAAATTAGCGTTCTATTTTCTACTGTTCTTTAATTTACAGAAAGAACAGCTAATAGTTGCATAAAAAAATAGGCTAGATTTCTATTGTGAAATCTAGCCTTTTCTGTTATTTCGCTTCTGCTACACAATGCTTATAGTGTTGCGCATTTATAGAGTCAGCGAAAGTAGTATTTATTATCTGATTACAGTAATAATAATTGTATGAGATGTATACTCAAATTACTTAACAATTACTCTTACCACTTTACCACTCTTATACTTAACAATGTTCACACCTTTCTGTGCAGTGTCAATCTTCTGTCCTGCAAGATTGTAGCGAGCAACTATTTCGTCTTGAGCGTCTACATTTGCATTCTCAATACCTGCTGTAAGAACTACAACATTAGTCAAATTAGTTTGATTAACAACGAGTTCACTCTTAGGAGTAGCTTTATTGCCTAACTTAGGAGCCACGAAAGCAACTACATGCATATTCTCTGCTTTATATCCGGCAGGAATTGTGTAAGTGAATTGTTGGTCGAAGTTATCATTATTCCAATTAATGTTATCGCCATAGATGTTTGTTAAGCACTGACGGAATGTGTTGTTGTGAACATAGTTCTTAATTTTCTGTCCTTTATCAATCTGTGTACTAACAAGTCCGTCTTCAGTTACATAAACATAAATAGCATAATCCTTAAGGAAGTTTGCAGCGTTCTTAACACCAGTACCCTTAACATCTACTATCAATTGGTCGTTTTGCTCATTTGCAGTTCTATCTACCTTTGCAGCAACATCAAGATTTACGAATGCAGGAAGGTCATTGTTTGTTTCGTCAAACATCTTGCCGAACATTTCAACAGCCTGACTGAATGCAGCCTCTTTGTAGGCAATTGCTGTTGTAAGCTCGCCCTCGATAAGGCTTCTGTTAAATGCTGCCATCGGATAACCGTTAGCACCAAGTGCCTCCATAATAGCAACAGTTTGATTTGTTTGGAAAGGATCTTTAGTCCCCATTGGACCGTGAAGTGCAACCCAAGCCAAATCTTGACGCTTGTCTTGTAACTGTTTCAAGAATCTAGAACCAGTAGGACACCAAGTACAAGTAACAGCAGTGAATTGTTCTACAAGCTGCTTTTGTCTTTGAAGCGCTGTTTCATATAAGTTAATGTCAGATTCGTAAACATCATTAGCTGTGTTTCCAGTTGGCGCAGCACCATCTACTTTAGTAATAGCAAACTTAATTTTGTGTGAACCTAATGCAATTCCAGTTGTAGGAATTTCTATAACATCAGCCTTTAAATTACCATCTACAGTGCCATTCACTGTTTGCTCTTTAATCTGATTACCATCAACAGTAGCTGTTACTGTGTACGAATTGATAGGCGTTGTACCATAGTTGCTAATGTTTAATGTGAACTTTGTATTGTTAGACGCCTTTGTAAATTTATTGTAAGTAACACTGTGGAGCATAATATCCTTTGCAGGATAGTCTTTCTCTACTACAGCTTGAATTGCAAGGTTACCATATTTCTCTGAACCAAACTCGTACAAGTCTTGGCCACCTTCCATCATAGCATATACCTTCTCTATCGTTCCTTCTTTTTGTAACGATATAGGATAGCATTCAGGAGTTGAGCCTTTCTTCTGTGTATAAGTAAAACCTAACATTATACCCTCTGCTTTGCTAAAATCGATAGTATAAGGATTGGTAAATGTTACGTCGTTCCAACCTTTCTTCGCATTACTAATTTCTTGCTCAGCAACCAAATCGCATCTCATCTTACCACTAGCAGTGCTATAAGTAAACACCTTTAGAGTGATTGCGCCAACGCCATCGGCAGGTATCGCAGCACGCATACTAACAATCTTACCACCATCGAATGAGCCTGCAATCTCTTTACGAATAGGTGTTACCATTGTAAGTTTACCTTCGTTTTGCGTAAAGCCTACACCTTTATCGTTGTAGTTATCGCTAGTGTAATTACCCATATAACGCTGATTAGCAGGCAAGTTTGCACGTGTAGCCTTAAGACTATTATGAGACTTTACCGAACTAATTGGTTGAGCGAGGAAAGGTTCTGCCTCGTTCAAGGTTAAGCTACCATTCTGTGCGGTGGCAGCAATTGCCATTGCAAATGCAACGCATGATAATAGAAGTTTCTTCATTTGTTTTTGGTTTAGTTAATATTCGATTTATTACTACTTCTGTTTCTTTTCATTAAAGCGTTCCTATATTTATAAGAATGCAATAGTTGTTCTGTTGTCTATATTCCCATATCATAAAGACTATTCTGCACCTTTTTCTGTGATAGTAAATATAATATGATGACATCACAAAAGTACAAATAAAAAATGGAATAACTATTTTTTTTGAATGTTTTTTTCAAATTTGGCTCTATTTGTTGTACTTACTGTGAGCAAAAGCGTTGTAAAAAGCTATTTTTAGTAGGTAAACTGGTTAATATTACGCCATTAAGCGAATATCATTTGTAGCGATTTTATACCAATTTCGTACTTAGATGTATTGCTTTATGCTATAAGTACGAAATATTATTGTACCTTTGCACCTTATTATATATAAACATTATATATAAATCATTTGCCTATATACAAAGCATTTGATAAAAATAAATATCAACAAAAAGTAAGAAAGATATGAAACAAAACCAATGGATAACAGTAGCTATGGCTACCATTGCACTAACATTAGCCAGCTGTGGCACTATAAAAAAATCTGCCACTAATACTGATGTTACAACAACACCTACTACCACAACGGAGAACGTAGAAGCAAATACAAACTTTATAAGCATTGCAGAGGCTATAGATATGGTGGAGCACCCAGAAAAGATAGCTAATATAATGAAGAAATACGACTATAAACTAAAAGAGAACTATGAGATTTACCGCCTGGATAAGTTTTCTAAGATGTATTACAAGAACTGTCGTCTTGCTAAAATTCTTACCGCCAATAAGTACGAAGACTATCCGAAACCGCTACAAAAGGGCATATCAAGCTATGTAGCTTTAGAAGATGGTGCTATTATTATAGGCGTATTCAATCAGACTGCGTACGATAACCTTGTTGCACAAGTGAAAGCTGCTGGGTTCGTGCTTGATATGCCAGGCAACGAAGATGTGTACAAGAATGGTAATCGCACTATAGGTTGCAACGAGGGTTTGAAAACTGTTAGAGTGCAATAGACCGTAAGATAGCTGTACCCTTTGCTAATCTCGCTGATTTGACGTACCTTTGCAAATAAATAGAAACAAAAACAATACATTACAGATATGGAAGAGAAGAAATTCAAACGAACTACCGTTACGGCTGCATTGCCGTATGCAAACGGTGGTGTGCATATAGGACACCTTGCAGGTGTATACGTTCCGGCTGATATTTACGCACGCTATTTAAGACTTAAAAAAGAAGATGTTGTCTTCATTGGTGGTAGCGACGAGCACGGCGTGCCTATTACTTTACGGGCAAAGAAGGAGGGAATAACTCCGCAAGCTGTGTGCGACCGTTATCATAAATTAATAAAAGAATCGTTCAAAGAGTTTGGTATTTCATTCGATATTTACAGCCGCACCACGAGCGAAACACATCATAAGTTTGCATCCGACTTCTTCCGTAAGCTCTACGATGATGGCAAACTAATTGAAAAGGAAAGTGAACAGCTCTACGATGAGGAGGCAAAACAATTCCTTGCCGACCGCTATGTGGTGGGCGAATGTCCACATTGCCATAACGAACACGCTTATGGCGACCAGTGCGAAAAGTGCGGTAGCGACCTTAGCCCTATGGAGTTAATTAATCCGCACTCTACTATTTCTGGCTCAAAGCCCGTAATAAAGAAGACCAAGAATTGGTATCTACCACTGAACGATTACCAAGAATGGTTGAAACAATGGATATTGAACGACCACAGAGAATGGCGACCAAACGTGTACGGACAATGTAAAAGCTGGCTCGATATGAATTTACAGCCACGCGCTATGACACGCGATTTGGATTGGGGTATACCTGTGCCGGTTGAAGGTGCGGAAGGTAAAGTGCTTTATGTATGGTTTGATGCTCCCATTGGTTATATATCAAACACGAAAGAGCTTTGCGATAGTAAGCCCGAACAATTCGGCACGTGGCAAAAGTGGTGGCAAGACCCAGAAACACGCCTTGTTCACTTCATCGGAAAAGACAACATTGTGTTTCATTGCCTCATCTTCCCAAGTATGTTGAAAGCACACGGCAACTACATTTTGCCCGATAATGTGCCATCTAATGAATTCTTAAATCTTGAGAACGATAAAATATCTACCAGTCGCAATTGGGCTGTGTGGTTGCACGAATACTTAATAGATTTTCCTAACAAACAAGATGTGCTGCGCTATGTGCTTACTGCCAATGCACCAGAAACTAAGGATAACAACTTTACTTGGAAAGATTTTCAAGAACGCAACAATAGCGAACTGGTGGCTGTGTATGGCAACTTTGTAAACAGAGCACTACAACTAACACAGAAATATTGGAATGGCGTAGTGCCCGTATGTGGCGAATTGTTGGCGGTAGATTCTCAAACCATTCAGGAATTTAAAGATGTGAAGGAGAAAGTGGAAAGCTATCTCAATGCATTTAAGTTCCGCGAAGCACAGAAAGAGGCTATGAACTTAGCACGAATTGGCAACCGCTACATTACAGAGTGCGAACCATGGAAGGTATGGAAGACTGATCCGAAGCGTGTTGAAACCATCTTATACATCTCGCTCCAATTGGTGGCAAACCTTAGCATTGCGTTTGAACCTTTCTTACCTTTCAGCAGTAAAGAGCTACGCAATATGATTAATCTACCCGAATACGATTGGGCACAGCTTGGCAGTACTGACATTCTTCCTGCAGGACATAAACTGAATGAGCCACATTTGTTGTTCGATAAGATTGAAGATGAAGCTATCGAAGCTCAACTTAAGAAACTCGAAGACACCAAAAAGGCGAATGAAGCTGCAAGCTATGTGGCAGAACCCATTAAAAACGAGGTATCGTTCGACGACTTTGAGAAGCTCGATATTCGAGTAGGTCATATATTGCACTGCGAAAAGGTAAAGAAGAGCAAGAAGCTTTTGATGTTTACCATTGACGATGGAACAGGCACTGAGCGCACTATTCTTAGTGGTATAGCAGCCTACTACGAACCGGAACAGCTCATTGGCAAAGATGTGCTTTTCGTTGCTAACTTCCCACCGCGCAAGATGATGGGTATTGAAAGTCAGGGAATGATACTTTCAGCCGTAAACTTTGATGGTTCACTCAGCGTTACCACTACACTTGGCGAAGTAAAACCTGGTAGCCAGGTGGGATAATTTGTTAGTAAGCAAATACAAAATCTTACAAGATACACTACAAAGACAGCCGATTGTTTCAGGAGAAACAATCGGCTGCTTTTTTTATTCTATATCATATTAAACTAAAAACAACACTATACAATTTTCCACAAATCACCAAAAATTGTATATGCTTTTTCATTACATTACATTATATTATAACACTTCACCAATGTGTTTTGCCCACATAAAACAGAGCCTCTGCAAAATATAAATAGAGCAATTATAAGCATCGTCTACTGGTTATTTAGCCACCTAATGGAACATCTCTATTTTCAGAAAAAACATTCATATTTTTGCTACTCTCGTTTCAGATATCTGTAACAATCGTCACAGATATCTGTCGCACTCGTTACAGATATCTGTCAGTTGCGTTTTAGACATCACAAAAAAACCACAACCCATATAAGGCGTTATTATAACAGTTTTAACAGCTAAGCAGATTTGCTATTGTCGGTATAAATAATAGCTTGCTATACAGCACCCATTACTAACCTGCTTGGGGTATAGGCTATAACTATTCATAAATGCTAAAACAGGTCTATTTATTTGTAGATAAGTGTCGTAAGTTTATCGTTCACAAATAAATCGTTTGCTACATTCTGAATATCAGTTGCCGTAACAGCATCTATTTGTGCATAAAGACTCGTTATATCTTTCTCCCAACCAAAGTGCAAAAAACTCTTTCCAAAGTCTAAAGCAAAATTCTCTCTACTATCGCATGCTATACCTATTTGTCCTTTAATCTGGTGCTTTGCTCTATCCAATTCAGCATCAGATAGGGGGTCTTGCATCACCTTATCAAACTCTTTTCGCACCAACGCAATACATTTATTGGTATCTTGTGGGTCGCAACCAAAATAAGTACTCCACATACCCATTGCGCTAAACGATGCGAACGTACTTTCAACCGAATAAACCAATCCATTCTGTTCGCGCAACGAGAGGTTTAAACGCGTACTCATACCAGGACCACCAAGAATATTGTTCAGCAAGTAGAGTGCAATTCTCCGCTCATCGTGTACCGAATAGCTACGTGTACCCATCATAACGTGTGCTTGATGTGTTTTCTTATCAACCACAATAGTAGATGGTTCGTACGTATCTTCTATCTTTGTTAGTGTGTTTGTAGCATCTTCCGTGTAGCCTATACAGAGAGCATTAGGAGGCACAATGCTCTCTGTGTGCTGTTGCAATAGCGCAACCACTTGGCTAAACTCCACATTTCCATACACAAAGAATATGGCATTGTCTGGACGATAATATTTGTTTGTAAACCGTTGCGCATCGTCAGATGTAAATTGTCGCACCACTTCGCTCGTACCCAAAATGCTATGTCCTAATGGAAGTCCTTTAAATAGCAAGTTCTCAAACTCATCGTATATAAGTTCGGCAGGACTATCGTTGTACGATTCTATTTCATCGCATATCACTTCAACTTCCTTCTCTATTTCTTTCTGTGGATAGACACTTCTAAAAACAATATCAGAAAGTAAATCTACAGCCAGTGGAAACTGGTCGCTAAGAATAGCAGAATGGTAAACAGTGGTGGTTTTAGTGGTGTAGGCATTCAGGTCTCCCCCCACATTTTCAAGACACCTTATAATATCTAAACTATCTCGCCGCTGTGTTCCTTTAAAGGTAGCGTGCTCGCAGAAATGAGCAATCCCCCCCTCGATAGGTTCTTCGCTAGCCGAGCCTGCATTAACTTCGTATCCACAGTAAACCACTGGCGATGCCGATGGAAGGTGAATAATGCGCAGACCATTCAATAAACGTGTTGTATTATATTTCATTGCGAGTGCAAAATTACTTATTTTCTTTTTGAAATATGACGAATTAGTGGTACATTTGCAGAGTAACAAACAAACAGATTCTATGATAGAAATAACAAATAAGCTCTACTATGTAGGCGTAAACGACCGTAATAAACAACTCTTCGAAGGTTTGTGGCCCTTACCTAATGGTGTCAGTTACAACTCTTATCTTATAGACGATGAGAAAGTCGTATTGATAGATACTGTAGAAGTAGACTTCTTCGTGCAGTTCTTAGAGAATATACGCGAGGTCATTGGCGACCGCAAAATAGACTATCTTGTAATCCATCACATGGAACCAGACCATTCAAGTGGATTAGCACTTCTCAAACAGTATTATCCAGACATTAAAGTTATAGGAAACAAAAAGACATTCGACTTGCTGTCTGGTTTCTACGGTATAAAGGAGAATACTATAGAAGTGAAGAATGGTGAGACAATGGAATTGGGAAAACATTCGTTACAATTCTTTATGACACCTATGGTACACTGGCCAGAAACAATGATGACTCTCTACAAAGGTGAGAGTTCTGCTCTCTTCTCAGGCGATGGCTTTGGCTGTTTTGGCGCATTAAATGGTGGAATTATTGATAAAAACATCAATACAGAGCCTTATTGGCTGGAAATGGTACGCTATTATTCTAACATTGTTGGTAAATATGGCACTCCTGTACAGAATGCACTGAAGAAACTTGCTGGTGTTAAGTTCGATTATATTTGCTCTACACACGGTCCGGTATGGCACGACAATGTGGAGAAAGTGGTTGCACTGTACGACAAGATGTCTAAATATGAAACAGAACCAGGTCTTGTTATCTGTTACGGCACAATGTATGGCAACACCGAGCGTATGGCAGAACAAATTGCTCGTTCAGCTTCGTCAGAGGGTGTTAAGAATATTGTGATGTACAACATTTCGAAGACTCCGCACAGCTATATTCTCCGCGATATCTTCCGTTATAAAGGTTTAATAGTTGGCGCACCAACTTATAACAATGGCTTGTATCACGAAATGGAAGTGTTGCTTTCTGAAATAGCCAATCACGACATTAAGAACCACTACATTGGTTGGTTTGGCTCTTACGGCTGGGCTAGTAGAGCCGTTACAGCTATTGGTGAATGGAACGAAACACGTGGACATTTCGAAAAGGTGGGCGAGCCTGTTGAAATGCGACAAGCTCTTACCGAAGAAACAAAAGCCGAATGCTGGCGACTGGGCAAAGAAATGGCAGCAAAATTGTTAGCAGATAAGGCTTAAACGAATGAGAATAAGTATAAACACTGCCAACACACAATCGCAAGTTATAAGTATCTTGCGTTTCCCGTTGGTAGTGTTAATACTTTTCATTCACTCTAATTTCCACAATATTAGTGCCGATTGGGATGTATTTTGGACAATAAATACAACTGGAATTGGTCCACAGGTGCCATCTCTGGGCGATGTATTTGATATCATTTCTAATTCGTTAGCAACACTGGCTAATCCGTTTTTCTTCTTCATCAGTGGTTCGTTATTCTTTAAAGAAGGCTTATTCTCTAAAGAATTGTATTTACATAAGCTGCAACGACGTGCTTTCTCGTTACTTCTACCCTACATTCTATGGATTAGCACTTATCTCTTTCTTTTATCTGTGGCAGAGGGGATATTGCCAAACTGGACGGCTATTGTGCATAAACCCATAGAAAGTTTTAGCTTTACCGACTGGTTGTTGTGTTTTTGGGATATAAGTAAGATTGGTCCACAAGGCGGCATAGCTGCACCCTTGGTTATTCCGTTTTGGTACATACGCGACTTAATGGTGATTTGCCTTTTTACACCTATTATATATAAGGTATTGCACTGGCTTGCAAACGAACGAAAAGAGATATCTATACTGTTGTTTTTTGCTTTGCTTTATGCCTCGCGTTGGGCTGAAAACCTACCGGGATTAAGCGTTCAAGGACTGTTGTTCTTTTCTTTCGGAGCATTCTTTAGTATTAAACAGATAAAGTTTATAGATGTTATGCGTCCGTTAAAGTGGGGAGGTCTCTTCTTTGCTATATTCGCTTGGCAGATAAATTGTGCTAACTTAATGTATGCTGGATTAATAGTTTTCACAGTTTCTACAACAACACGCATTTTAGAGCGTCGCAAACAACAAAACAAACTTGCTTTTCCGCTGCCACTTGTTCTAATCAATTCCACTTTCTTTGTGTTTGCCTTTCACTCTATTGTGTTGGGTGGCATTCTCACCATATTGAAGCGTGGAATAGTGGTACCACACAACGAGCTCGAAGCATTCCTTATATATATACTAAGTCCGGTTACAATGCTCACCGTGAGCGTGGGTGTATATTGGCTATTCTACAAAATTGCGCCTCGAATTGTTTCTATATATTGTGGTGGGAGATAAACACACTAACCAAAGTAAATTATGGTTAGTTTTGACTTTTTAGATGAATGGAACAGCTAGTTACACCTTATATAAAATAGACTACACTCAGGTGTTTTAGCAATAAAAGAAAATGGAAAAAACATATAAACACAATAAACAAAACAATATCTCTTTCATTAAACAATGGATAGAACGTTATAATAATACATCGCACGATTTTTACGACGACTATCATATCGATGAGATTGATAACAGCTTGTCGAAAGCTAAAGAACTCTGGTGGAATGCTTCGGTTCACATTTATAATGATTTTACCAGCTATATCAAAGAACTTAATCTTGAATATGGAGTTATATTGTGTATTTGCATAAGTAACTTTTACACTAAAACTAATATCCCCCGTAAATGGGATAATGCTATTTTAGAAGGAATTGACACTCCACCATCGCTATATATATACAACAAAAATAATGCTGATATTATTCGTTGGCTAAAACAATGCACCTTATTAGAATGCGAATATATAAAAGGAACGGAAGTTTACTATCAGGAAATTAAAGATGTAGATGATTGCTATAAAACTATATTTATAACTCAAACTAAGCTATGAAACTATAAAAGAATAACCATCGGAAACATTTAGAAACACTATTTGGCTACGATTAGAAAGAGACGCCAAACAAGTATAGGTATGGCGTAAATGTTGTTGCTAAAAAATTCTGTTGGTGAGATAGTAGATGTTCTGTAGAATATTGGTGGAGAAAACTGTAGCTATGCTTACTGCTTATTTCACAACCAAATAAACAACATCAGCTGTTTAGAAAAGCGTGGTGAATGTAGCTACTTTTATCGCAGATATCTGTTACGTATTTCTCAGATATCTGTAACGCTCGTCTCAGACATCTGTAACGTTCGTCTCAGATATCTGTCAGTTGCATTTTAGATATCACAAAAAAACACCGCCTTTATGAGGGCACATTATAATGCTCAACAGATATTAATTTTACTGAGAATTATAGACTTCGTTGGTTTATAATCTGCTATAGCCCGATTTAGACATTATTATAAATTTATGAGTACAATATTTAGTGTGGAACTATCGTTATATAAAGGCAGAATTTGTTATATTTGTCTACTTGTTAAAAGTGTCTACAACCCTTTACTCCTAAATAGAAGTAGAAACAGAAATATCGGCGTTTATGTAGACAAGGAAGAGAACCTATATAACAACACACATATATATAAGTTATGAAAACAATTAAAACGTTAGTAGACTACACAAAGTCTAAGAAGAAACACCAGTTAGAAAAGAAAGACTATTTTTATATAGAACCTATAAAAGATATAGAAGAATATATAAGAAATGAGAAATCTGTAGCTGGTATAGGTTTGGCATTAGACTTTATTTCGTCATGGTTTCATTACAATTATATATATTCTTTCTTAACAACAACCGATAGTGCAACAACCGATTTAAGTAGCTTAGCCAAATCAACACTTCTTGGAATAGAAGCTAATAACTGGGATTTCTTTTTGGGTAAAAATCACGAAAAATATCATAGTGCTATACCTTTCCAAAATGCTATCAAACATCTTTCACAGGCTTTACTCTTAGGTTGGGACACATTAGCTATAAACTATGGCAAACTTTTAATCAATATGCTTTATGGTAAACAATATAAAGGTTGGCATGCGGCATATAAGCATGCTTGGTTTATGCTTGAGATATTTTGTAAATGGCAAGGAATAGAATTAGATTATAGCCGTTTGAACTATCCAGAAGATATGAAAGTATATGCGCAGGCACTTCAGTATTGGGATACAAACGATAACGAACTATTGTCTAAATTAGTGAACGAACTGGTTGATTTTCATATTGCTGAATCAGATGAATACGAACGTAAAAATCATATTCCAGACTTCTCTTCAGCAGATTATTTCATTTTCCCCGTAGAGATTCTTCTATGGCTGAACATTCGTGAGAGAATGAATTTTGCAAAATACATACCCAATAACGACTTACTAAAAATGTCTATAAACAACTGGCAAATACAGAAAGTTGCCATACCTGTAATTGAAGTTGTTGAAAAAGCAAAAACAAAGTTGCTATCCGAATATCCAAACACACGCTTTGATTTGTAAACCGAATTGTAAAAGCAGTAAATAGACTGTAGCCCTTGCACATTCGTTTTAAATACAATTATACACATTCAGAATAGAACACAACAGAATGTACAAAGACTAAGATATGACGACAATTTAACCGAGAAATATATTGGTGGTTAAAGACAAACAAGGTAATATACCATCACAAATGCCCTTTATTTGCGTAATACCTATTAACCATTTATAGGTAGTGTTTTTCAGAAATATTGTTCCTATAAAGAAGATACGGCACATCTATCTGTTTTTGCTGATATTTACTCACAACAAATAGCTTTACACATCTATTGTAAAAAGTTATTATTGGTGTAACACATAGAGTCTTACAAAATCTTAAGTACCATCTTTACACTATCGCACAATAGCCTATAATGCGATACCTAACTTATACTACACAAAATACCTAATACGAGGTATTGCACAGCCATTCGCTTATATATACTTTTGCACCCGTACAACTAATTTTATATTTAAACACTATTATTTATGAAACTTAAATTACTAATGGCATTAATGTGCCTTGCTGGGGTATTGTGTGTATCGTGTACAAAGAATGAAGACGGACCTGAGCCCAAACCTGTTCAACCACAAGATGACCCTATCAAAGAGACTCCAATCAAAGAGTTATCGTTCATAACACAAGAAAAGACGCTTGAAGACTACGACAAGTGGGTGTATGTAAACTTAGAAACGGGAGAAACCGTAATGAAAGAAGATGTTAGTGAACAAGAGTGGCGAACATATTCTGAAGACGGTAAACAGAAAGACCGATTCGGACAATACGACATAACCAAAACTGTAGAAGCAAGACCATCAAACGCTCCTGAAAAATGGCACTTGGCATTCCACGTCTACGATATAAGAACTAACGGAGGCGAAGGATATATGACAGATACAACATCTATTGAAACCATTAAGACATTGCCTACAAATGTGAAATGGGTGAGCGACGTTAAAGCATATCTCATCTACGATATGAAAGGTATGATGACTGTTCCTGCTGTATTAGGATATATGAAGAGCTATGTAAATATGGGACTCTACTATTGGATGCATAAAGTAAAAGGCACAATGGGACAATACGAACTAACTATGTCGAAGTCAGATCCTGAAAAGGCACCTGTATTCTTAGTACGATTTAAAGATGGTAGCTACGCAATCATTCAGTTTACAGGCTTAAAGGACGCTACTGGACGAAAGAAAGAAGTTAGCTTCAAATATAAGTTCATTAAGAACAAGTAATCTATAACAATATAACATATATATAGAGAGAGGACAAATTGCCTCGAAGGTTATTACTTGCACAAGAAATACAGCGGTATTTCTTATGCAAGAATACGATATACTTTAAAAGAAATTTAATCAGTAACAATAATTAAAGATAACAATGAAGAAACTATTACGTTTAACAGTGGCAGCTCTATTGCTTGCCACATCACAAGTGAGCACTGCACAAATAAAAATGGCTCCTAACTATTTCAGAGCAGACCCTGCTGTATACAAATACAGAATGGCGAAAGTTGTGGAGTGGAAAGATACAGAAGACGAACAAATTACACACTACGTCTACGACAAGATGGGGTGCCTTGTTAAGGAAGAATACAAAAGAAGTGAGGGTCCTATGATATATGCATACAACTACACTTACGACCAGCAAGGCTATATGATTCAGAAAGAAGAAGAAGCTTTAAAAACTGAAAATGGTGAATCGATAATATCATCAAGACACAACTATAAACGTAACGAATATGGATATGTAACCGAATATACTCGAGCTACGCATCACGGAACAGAACCTGACGAGAAAACACTGACCGAAGACGTTGTAATGGAATTCTTTTACGACAACAATATGCGACTCGACCACGTAGATATTCGCCAATTTGATTATCCAACCGATAAACTCGAAGAGAATGTCGGACGCGTTTGTAAAGTTGAATATAATGATGCTGGACTTGTTAGCTGTGTCAGTCAGATATATCCCGATAACAACGAATTGGTATGGAAAGAAGAATTTACATACGACGAACAAGGTCGGCGCATTTCTATAAAGAAAGTTCCTGGCCCAAATTACACATCACAGCAAATATTATCATGGACGTGGCATTACGATAACGATGGCGACATAGATATACACTCAAGTAGCAACGGCTTTAACAAAGAGTTTAAATACGATAAACAGAAACTCGCCGCTGAAACATTTATGCCGCTCGAAGCTACTGAAGCAGAATGGGCACTACAAGGTCCGCTTAACTGTACACTCTTTAAAGAATTGCCAATGGAAAAATTCTTTAAGCACGCACCGATAAGCGAAACTACCGACGAAACTGAGATAACATACGAAGCTGTTGGTACGTCAGATGGCATAAACAATGTTACATCTTCTTCTAACAATTCGTTACAAGCAAACGTTATAGACAATCAGCTCATAGTAAATATTCCGACATCTCTTATTGGAAAAACATTGCAAATATTCAGCGCCACAGGTGCATCTATGCGCAGTCTTGTTGCAAATGGTTCACAAACTACAGTCAATATCGAGAACTTAACAGCTGGAATATACGTTGTTAATGTTGCTAACCAATCTGTAAAGTTCATCAAACGATAGTATAAGACCCATTACTTAGGTTCATACTAAAAAACAAAACTATCTGTTTGATATAACCAACAGAAAACAATAAAGGGAGAGCCTTATAAGCTACTCCCTTTTATTATGCTATAAATTTAATACTATCGTTGCTTCTTAAGTATTCTCTGCGCGCAATCTGCTAAGACTACTACTGCCGAAGCAAGAATACATACGTCCTTTATTACCAATCTACCGGCACCTGTTAATAACGGGAAGCCATGCTCTCCACTACCAAGATCGGGAACCCATACTTCTGGTGTGGTAACAAGAAAAGACAGCGTTCCTATAGTCATTATTATTACTAACCCTGTTCCAACGAAACCAATCTTAGGGAACCAAATGCCTAACAATGTCAATATACCAAACGACATAATAGCTATACCTAGACCACGAGAGAAGGTATAAGTGTTATTCTCTTCGTGCCATTCGTGTTTAACTTTGTCGAATTCTCCCTCTTTCAACTTATAATCTTTATACTCTGGCGCTTTCTTCGTATAAAAGAAACTCATGAATGGACTATTAGCAACGAAAGGAACAATGCCTTCTGCCTCATAATTCCAAAATTTCAAACCACCAATCCACACAAAAATTATAAAGATTGCAACGCGTACTAAATGAATACCTATACCTTTCAGCGATGCTGCTAATTCGAGTATAAAATGTACGAATGAAGCAATTCCTGATGCAATTTTACTCATAAATGTTTAATTCTAAATTATTTTATCCTGTTTATTAAATGTAAATAGCTAATCTAATGCAAAGATAAACATTTATTTTCAAACATCAGCCGAAATTATTGTATTTATTACAATATTTGCATTCGTTTAATTGTCTCTAAAAAAAGAAGCATATAATTATTGTATCACCAACACCTTGCAATACTAATTTTATTGTGTAACGAAACAGGCTCTATTATAAAACTATGCAGGAACAATCGTTCGTACTTGTGCTTTGTTTTATAACACAAAACAACTTTAAAAGTAAACTCATCTGCCTTATATGGTTATTTCTTAGCAATAGTTTGCATAACAAGTAAAGCAATATTTAGCAATAAAAATAGGTGTGCTCAACTGATTGTCTGAGCACACCTACTCTTCTATAAATCGCTTTAGCAATATAAAGTATTATGCACCGTGGAAAAGATATTCAGCTTGTATATCCTTTGTTAGCTGAGTGAAGATTTTTTCTTGCAGACGATCGGCAAGTTCCATACCTTTTATAAGTATGCTGTCTGAAAATTCCTGCAGCATATCTTTGGCACGTAACGGTTGTGTCTTGTAAATTCGCAGATATTCTTCTTCCATTTCGCGCTGTCGTTGGTCGGTTTCTGCCTCAAACTTCAGGTAAGCTTCCTTTATAATGGGTGCATATTTGTTGTAGTTCACCATACCTAAAGTCATTACCTTACGGAATTTCCAATACGCAGAATCTACACTCGCCTCGTTTGTTCCCTTCGTATAAGCTTCAGGATAAGAGGTTATGCCTTGATAGAGCGGAAGGAACAAGCCGAGATCTGCCATTCCCATAGCCACATAATTTACACAGCCAATAGCCTGTGGAAGTTCAGGACGAACTTGCAAAATGTGGGTTTGAGTGGTGCGGAAGATTGATACCGGACGATAAGGTTCTTTCGGATTGCTGTGCAAATAAGGGTCGTGCTCTGTGTTATCGTAGTGGAAGCGGAAAGCACGGCGCATGTCTGCAATGCTTATAGGCTGTTCAGCTTTTGCATAAACTGGGAAGGTGTTCTTAGTAACATCGTTCTTTATGCCGGGCGAGAACATTTTTTGTAATCCCCATACACGTGGATAGTTGTAAGTGGTGTCGAGCTTTATGTCGCGTGCGTAAACCTCGTGGAAATCGAATTTCCCTTTCTTTGGGTCGTACAGTCCGCAGTTTTCAGCAAATTCCAGCAAGTCGTTAGATGCCATGTAGTTTTCTGAGTCTAACGGGTCGTAATCGCGGAAGCGGCTCTGGTTGCCTGTAACAAAATACTTATCCTTCGGCATACGACAAGCCAGCCAACGGTGTCCGCATGCAGTTTCCAAGTACCATATTTCCTTATTGTCTACAAAGCCTATACCGAACCCTTCGGCAATACCATGTTTCTCAATCAACATACCTAACCGTTCTACTCCTTCGCGCGCTGTGCGAACGTATGGCAATACTACATTGAATACAGCGTTTTCAGCGATTCCTGTCTCTACAAGCGGATCGAACTTCAGCACTGCATCGCTGCTGAAGATGCTTTCAGTAGCACTCATACCCACGCCTGCCGTGTTAAAGCCTGCACTTCCCCAATGGTTTGGCAAGCAATAAGGTGCCAAAGCGCCATAACCTAAGGCTTCTTTAGGAAGTTCGCACCGAAATGGACTGTCTTTCGCTACATACTCCGTTGCGCCTTCGACGGTATCCTCGTAAATTTCATAGTTTTTGGCTTCCATAGCGTCCCAGTCTTCCGACCGTGCCACAATCATAGAGCCATCGGCTGTCATATCTTGTCCCACAATAATAGTGGTGCATTCTGATGGCAAACTGCTTATCATTACTTTGTTTTCTTTCATAAATACATTTATTTTAAGATGTAACTTCGATAGGCAAATGTATGAAAAATAGTTGAATTGAGTGTATGCTTTTGTTGTTTTCTACTTAATTTACCTAATTGTAGGTAATTAGATTTTCAAAAACTAAACGCATATATGCTTTGTACCTATTTTCGTTTTTGCCTTACCAATATATTTATGTTACTTTTTCATTACCCCACCATCTCTCAACTATCGTATATCTCGCTACACTCACTCGTTGAAATGGATAGACAGACTGAGAGATGGGCTTAAATATATTGATAATTAATTGTGAACACCTACTTAATGCAAAATAGTTGTATTGATTGTTTATGTACAAACATTATATGAACATAAGATTGAATTGTTATGTATAGTACGATAAAATATGACGTCATATTTGTTCGTTTCAGATATCTATCAGTTGTGTTTCAGATATCTGAGACGAGAGCGACAGATATCTGAAATGCGACCAACAAACGAATGCTTTTCTGAAATCTTATTTTTGTCTCTGTAACTTGTTGTATTACATCTTCTTGTAACATTTCCCTTTCAGCTTATTCTAATTCGCTTTCCAAGTATGTGAGTGGCTGTATATAAGCCCACACATCTTGCAGGATATCGGGATAATAGCCTCCGATTATGTTATAAAATCTAAAATAATCAACAATGTAATTGATTATTACACTTTTGTGTAATGCATATATGCTTTATTACGTCTACATTTGCCTAAAATAATTATTTCGTTATGGAAGAAAGATACAGCAGAAACAGGCTCTACGTGAGCAAAAGAGAACAAAGCATCATCAAGGATTATAAGATATTCCTTGGTGGTGCTGGTATTGGCAGTATTATTGCTGAATGCGCTTTAAGATTTGGTTTCGAACATATCACTATTGTTGATGGAGACAAGGTGGAGGAAAGCAACCTTAATAGGCAGAACTATACAGAGAATGACATTGGCAGATACAAGGCAGAATGTTTGGCAGAGCGTTTGCAAAGTATCAATCCTGATGCGCAGATAGATTACCATACAGAGTTCTTGACTCCTGATAACATCGAAGAGATGCTGAATGGATATGATGTGGCTATCAATGCATTGGACTTTAAGGACGATACACCTTTTGTCTTTGATAGGATTTGCAAAGAAAGAAAAATCCCAGTACTGCACCCATACAACTTTGGTTGGGCTGGCTTTGTTACGATTGTAGACCCATTGGGGCATTCTTTATCAGAATTGGCAGACGAACCTAAAGGATTTGAGTTAAAGGTGGCAGAGTATGTAACCGGGCATGGGGCTTTTTGGAATCAACCTAAAGAGTGGTTGGATAAAATCGTTACTCAATATAGAGAAGAAAGCGAAATGCTACCACCTCCACAACTGTCCATAGCATCATGGATTGCAGCGGGATTGTGTACAACGGCAATGTACAATCTTGCTACAAGAAAACCTGTGAATTATTTTCCAAAATTCTATTTCTCTTCGCTTTTGCCGTAAGTTAATATTTTCAGAAGAGTTTGTTTAAGGTAGCTCTTGAAATAGCTTCGGTGATATTCGCCACGCCTAATTTGTCAAAGGCGTG
>ERZ773027.28-NODE-28-length-92646-cov-11.030640_pt1 | contig 92646 bp, 78 predicted proteins | sample MGYA00511032_ERZ773027 | MGnify/ENA primary metagenome ERZ773027 (study PRJEB29015, sample SAMEA2738138) | human oral metagenome | biome: human oral; feature: human-associated habitat; material: saliva | place: China | collected 2190 ... | reverse complement strand
CAACGGCAACCCCTTCCGCCCCTGCTAAGCCGATTCAGGCTAAGACTGGTCATGAAGGAAATGAGCAGGGCTCTATGACTGCTTTGTTTGCTGGTATTGCCGCTGGTATCGCTGTAATCGGTGGTATTCTTGCCGGGCTGATTGTCCGTAAGAAGCGTAAGGAAGACGTCGTCGAAGATGCGCCTGCTACCGAAGAGGAATCTGAGGTTCCTGGTGTAGAGACCATTGATGTCGAGTCTTCGGAGTCTGCATCTGAAGAGTAGGGCATGCCCTGCATCTGCTAGGAATTAGCTAAATCCCCCTAAGAGTAATCTCTTGGGGGATTTTGTTTTGTGTGCACCCGAGCGGGTTGAGTGGCAAGCTGGTGTAACCTGCCCCTAAAACGTTCAGTGTGGTAATATGGGTGTTACTACAGAAAGGATTGAAAATGGCAGGAGATATTGCTGTCGAGCTTCTTCTGGCTCGCGGAGATGCTGAACTGGTCGCCTGTAAGACGGGTAGTGATGACTTCAAGCAGGTTATTCACGACCATTATGAAAATCCGTCTGATGACCAGCTACGCGCCGCCGCCTCACTCCAGCGTGCCACATACGCTGAACTACAGAGATTCATGCCCAACGCATCGCATGAAGAAATCGCTAAACGACTAGAAGGAGCTGACCTGTACATGGAGACCACGGATAAGAGCCTTACGCGACTTCAGAAGCAACACGCCGAGAACCGTGTTCTTGCTGGACAAATTGCGACTAAGATTGCCGAATACAACTTCCTCCTTGAAGAGTATAAGAACTCTCTGCTCAGCTGGGAAGCGAAGTTCAGCGAATTGCTTCAGAGCGGCGCATCACTGGATGACCCCAAGGTACTTGAGGCAACCCAGGAAATTGCATTCAATGAAGAGCGAATCGGAATCCAGACCTCAGCGGTAAAGAAATTCTCTGAACGTTTTGAGGATGTCAGAGTAGTCATCAGCAAGATTGAGCAGTCAATCAAGGAGATGGACATTGCGCTGTCGTTGAAATCTCTTGCCACTAGCATCTCTGACACATTGAACGACATCGACTTCGGTGGGCTTGAAACCGGTGTCGGCGACATCTCTAACGTGCGTCGTGCCGCTTCTGAAGCAGAAGGAATTATTGAGGTACTGCACGACAAGAGTGTCACATCTGGTAATGCTGAGCTCAATCAGCTCAGTATTGAGGTGAAAGCCAAGGAAATCAAGGCTCGCCTGGGCGTCTAATTACTCGACATCTTATCCGGGGTGCACTCGTGTGTTTGTGTGTGCCCCGGATAAAGCTATCGGCAAGAAAGGATGAAACCGCGTTATGAAATTTTATGCGCCCCTGACAGAGGAAGACCGTGATTTTTTCGACCATTTTATTGAGTCTATGGCTGAGCTTTCCCATTATATTCACCGGCTCAGATATACACGCTGGGCATGCGACCATAGGATGCGCCTCATAATGAACCTACAACAGTGCTTCCCCATAATCATCTGTGAAGAAGACGAAGAATACCGAGAAGAGCTGAAGGTAAGCGCTGAGGCAACCTACCAAGACGGGTATGTTTTTTACCGCGAAAGTGAAGATTTCCACAATATTCCTACACGCTGGGATAATTTTTCACAGCTCGCAGATTTGGTGTGGAAAGATTACTCTAGGGCTGTCCGCTGTCCTGAGTGTGGTTACGCGGATGAGGTAGAGCTTTTCTTTAAAAAGATTAGGAATCGAACTGTACATGTCCCTGGAGCTCTCGGGGTGGCACTTGCACGATTCATGAAGGATTTCGCAAAGATGAATCCGACGGAACACCCTGTCTCTGAGTATGACATTGATAAGCGGAAGTATTTGGATGATGCAGACGGTTTCGGGGCTTACGCTCTCACGAAAAGAGTCCTTGGATTTACGAAGGGCAAATCTCTGACGTCTGAGCCAGCGCTCTTCCATACAGCATCCAGAGGGCGCCTACACACACCGCCCATATGGTATAAGTACAAGAATCTCCTAGTAATTCTGCTACTCATACTGATATTTGATATTCTTGTTCTTGTGTTCACATTCTAGTTTGACAACCTGGAGCGTGAACCTGGTAGAGTATCAATTTAGGCTACATAGCCTATATTTGTAAGCTACGTTTCCCCGCTTGATAGCCGCCTGGCTGGTCTCCGTGGTACCGTATGCACCACAGTCCGCTAGTACCCTGGTCATATTGACCCTAGCGGGGCTAGAAGAAGGAAGAATCACCTCCTTAACATTTTGGGGGTGGTTCTTCCTTTTTGGGGTAGGAGCGTGTTTCGTTCTGTCCCTGCTGGGGTATTTCAAAGAGCCCCTAGCAACAGGGGTTTTCAAGGCAACTTTGGGTTGGAGTTTCCGGTTTTTGGCTCGGGTTTTCCTTGCTTTCTCGACCTTTGGTACGGCGCGTGCGGCGATGTTGGCGGCGGCGTTCACATCCCTGTCCATTTCGCCGTGCTTGGTGCAGACGGAAACCTCATGGACAGGATGTTCAACCTCATTGTTGCAGATGTGGCAGACCTGAGAGGTGTTCGCCGCGTTTACTGCAATGACCCAACCACCGTTTTGCGACACGTAGTGGGTGAGCCACTGGGTGAAAGTACCACGATTCCACCTGCCGTTGCTCATAGTGTTAGCAACCCAGCTGAGGTCTTCCACCGCAACCACAGCGTTGCCCCAGACGTGGGACAAATAGGCGATTTCCTGCGCCGCAAGAATAGCCAGCTCCCTCTTTTTCCTTGATGCGGCTTCACGGTGAAACTTAGCTTCATCAAGTGCAGACATGTGCGCCTGACGGTTATACAAGAGCGACTTTGCTTTGTTGCGGAGTTGGCGAACCTGTTTCTCAGAAGCACGGATGCTATTCCAGAGCGAATGGACACGTTGAGAAAGTGCCGTCTGGTAGGCGATTTTCCCCGTTCCAGTATTACGAACCGCAACGGTGGCATAGTTGTTGATACCAATATCTACGCCGATGACATAGTTGCCTGAAAATTGGATGACGGGGTTATCGGTCACGACCGTAAAAATAAAAACAGGCTGGTTATTCTCGACCTTCACCACTGGCAGGGTCACTTTCCCCTCGGAAAAGCGTACGTTATCGAAGCGGAAAATCAGTCGATACCAGTTACCTCGAATTACCATTTTGAGGACAATCTCACCAGTGATGAACGGGTTGCTCTCGATAACCGCATACTGCTTATCGACAGCACCCAGATTGATGTAGTCCCCACCGTATGTAGGCGCTGAAGCATCAGCTGTACGTTTCCACCCCTGAGTTACATACTTAGAACTCTTGCCACTTACGGCATCAATACGTTCCTGCCACGACCGATACGACGCGACTACGTTATACTGCACCAGCTTCTCTTTGCGTGACCTACCAGTACAACCCGTTGCCAGAAAATCAGGCATCATCACACCCGCCTGACGACCCACCTCAGCAGGAACAGACGCAGTAACACCCGCCAGAGCAGACCCAAGCTTCATGTCGTTACGAACAACATAAGTCGCATACGCCGAAATGCCCCGCACCTCTGCGGTGAGCTCAGCCATAACAGCCCTGGCGTCCAGTACCTCGCCGTTCAAATCCAGGACACAAGAAGGGCGCACGGCAAAAGCCTTGTACGTTTGGTTCTTAGCCATGTGCGCACGCCTCCTGTCCTTTCCTTTTGAATTGCTATTGTAGCTGATACCGCCAATATTAAGGTGTGTATGCAATATTTGCAAAAACAGCAACAGTCGTTTAGACTATCCAATATACTTAAAATCTTTTTAAGAGGATAAGTACTTCGCCTCCTTAGCTCAGTTGGTAGAGCGTCTGTCTTGTAAACAGAAGGTCGTCGGTTCGAGACCGGCAGGGGGCTCGACCACTAGCCGCTAGGCAAGTGGTTCCAGCTAAAGCGAGACAGGCTTAGGCTCTGCATGGTGTCAATGGCTTAACCAGCAGATTTCCTAGCTGAATCTAGATTTGGCTGGCGTGTCTCTAATTTTTTAGAGACACATTCGGTGTGTTAGCTCAGCGGTAGAGTGCTTGCCTCCCATGCAAGATATGCGGGTTCGACTCCCGTACACACCTCTATCCCCTTGAGAAGCGTTACCTCCTGGTTTAACGAACTCGGGGATTTTACCAGGGGCTCTCTGATGCCAAGAGCCTCGGAGAGTTATCTCAATGAGCGTGTTTTAGCTTAGCGCTGGAACATGATATGTCACCCTGGTGAGGTGGCGACCCGGTCTTTCATCCTTTCTTCCGGGTCGCCACCTTTTTTATGCCCAAAAACAGTGGGCTCTCATTTCACTAAATCTGTTAGAATTAGAAGGGTTCAGGGCAAAAGAATTGCCTAGACCAGAAAGGATTTTTCATGAGTGACGAAGAGCTGTCTCCCCGCCTGCGGCACCGCAAAGAGTATGCCCAGTGCTTCGCAATGTTCGCGTACATCGACACTTTGTACGACGATAAGCTGGCTGAAGCTATGCTCAACTACCACAAGAGTGTCACCTGGGCTAAAGACGGTGTTCCCACACCCAAAGAAATCGTAGACTTGGTACAAGCCGGTCAAGGTGCTCTCCGCAGGGCATACCCTGCACTCACTAATGAACAACTCACTGAACTTTACCTGCTCATGTGTGGAGAAAGGATTTTTATCACGATGCCCGAGTCGCAGAAGACCAACCCCGATGTTCGCGAGACGATGGAGAAGGTTCATAACACCCGCCGCCAGGTAAGCAAGCTTTCTGAGGTCTACCACACTTTCATCATCCGAGCTGAGCACGGAAAAGCTCGTCTCGAAAAAGTCGAGGCGGAACTTAAAGCCCTCTGGGAAAAGAAAGACACCCTCACCGAGAAAAACAAGCAGGCTCTCGCCAAACTCGACACTGAAAAGGTTAAGACGATGGACGATAATGAGCGCAAGTACCACGGTTTGACCGATGAAGAAATCCGCGAACTTATCGACTGCAACGCATCAATCACTACCAACACCAGCGTGTATCGTTCTATTACCGAATCGGTGAAAGAAAATGAGGACTCTTGGAAAGAGACCCGGCGAATTGTTACGAATCTGTACGAGTTTGTGACGCATGTAGAGACTGGTGTAAACCGTCTTGTCGCCATGAATGATGCAGTCAATGTGGCAGAGACCCTGAGTAATTTGGGTGAGTCGTCTCTCTCCTTCGATGTTAAGGGTGTGCGACGTAAGGCAGATGAGTCTGCGGCATATCTTGAAGGCATCAAGGAAGTTCGTGAAGGTAAGTCCTCGGAGGACGCTTTGCTCGCTGAGGTTGAGGCTGAGGAGTTCTCAGAGAAGCTTCGCGAGCGCATCATGGGCAAGTAGTGACTATTACGTATCATCTAAATGCCTGCTTTAATTTTGGAGGGTAAAGTGCAGGGTTCTGAGCAGTGGTATGCAAATAATATCAATGGGCAGGGTGTTCACACTAAACCGCCTTATCCGGGTGTTGGTCGGTGTAGTGTACAGCTGGTTCCATGTCCTTTTCCGGTGTCTGCTAATGATGTCAGTATGAGCCCTGTGGTGGCTCCTGGTCGTGATGCGGCTTTGATGGAATTTGAAGAAGCTAGTGTTGAATTCTTGTCGCCACAGCTACCTGCTGATTTTTCCACAGTACGCGGGGATACCCCCTTGGGGGAGATAACTGCCCCTGGTTCGCCTCTAGGTGAAGGTGATGAAGCTGATGTGGAGCCTTCACAGACTGGGGTGTGTGATGTTGTGCCGCCTTTGGTGGTGTGGGAGGAGCTGTTCAATGCGTCTGAGGGTTATTTTGCCCACGGCGGTGGTGGCACGGATAGTGAGAAGGTACCTGTTGAGGTTGCTCCGCTTCCGGTAGGTTTTCCTGTGAGTGATGTGTATCGTCCGGTGCCGAGTGGCACTTTGGTGCTCTTGGCTTTTGTGTCACTTTTGGTAGCTGTGGGTGTGACTTGGTTGTTGTGTGCTGTTTTTGGGTAAGGGTAAGTGGCTCTTGAAGGGAGGATGTTTTTCTTTGATGACTGAGGATGAGTGGTCTCTGATTCTTGCTGAGATGCCTGGTTTGAAGCGTATTGTTGAGGAGAATGAGGCTTTTCGGCGTGCCCAGTTTTGGGGTGGTTTGTTTAGGGCGTCGGAGGCTTACTTTGCTGATGGTTTAGGTGATGGTGAATATTTGGTCTGGTGGCAGAACCTAGTGATGTGAGCGCCGCAGGAGAGTGCGGTTCTGTTGGGTCTGCTGGGCTGGGTAGGTGGGCGGTGGTTTTGTGGGTGTTTGTTAGTTTTGGGGTTTGGTTGTTGAATGTTCTTTTTTAGTTGGCGAGGAGTGTAGGTTCTGATGGACGAGGTTTTTTCCTTATTGGCTGATTGGTTGGTGGCTCGTTCTCGTGCGTGGGAGACTAATCAGGAGCTTTTTGAGCTGACGAAGAGGGCTCGGTCGAGGTTGGGTGGCTCTGATGCTGGGGGTCAGCGGGCGTTGGGGATTTTCCCTGTTGAGGTGGTTTTTCAGAAGCATATTTGTGGGGTTGTGAAGGATTGCTCTGTTTGTTCTGCTTTGCGTGAGGGGCGGTTTTATTCTGCTGTGCAGGATTCTCTTGACCGGCTTGACCATTTCCGGGCTAGTGTTTGGGTGGATTCGGTGAGTTTTGCCAGGTATTCGGATGTTCGTTTGTCTCGTGTGTCGGGTGATGTGAAGCTTTTTTATTGTTACCCGTATCAGGTGTTGGTGCATGCTCCGCTGTCGGCTAAGCCGTTTCCGGCTTTTGAGGTTTCGGATTCGTATAGGGGTAGTGGTAGACCTGTTGTGATTGAGCTTCCTTTTATTGCTGGTGGTGAGTCTGAGGTGCAGATGAACAAGGTGATGTCTCGGTTGGGGTATGAGTTTGGTGTGGAGGAGAAGGTGGTGGGTAGTATTTCGGTGCGGAGTCAGTTTAGTAGTGTGTCGTCTGTTGTGGAGTTGTCGCCTACTCGTGGTGATGATGGTTTGACTGCTGATTTGTTTAGGGCTGGGACGCTGGATAATTTGGAGAAGATGCGGCGGCGGGGTGAGTTGGCTGTGGAGTCTTCTTCTGCCTCGGGTACGTCTGGTTGTGCGTGTTGTTCTGCCGCTTATTCTGCTGAGTGTACGTGCAGTTGTGATTGTGGGGACTGCTGTAGAGCTCAGTGTGAGTGTTGTGAGGCTGTTGCTGGGGTTGATTTCCCGTCAGGTGTGACGAAGCAGTGCTCGTGTGCTTGTGATTGTGGGGCGGATTGTTGTTCTTCTAGAGACGGTGGAGTGTCGGTGGATGCTGTGCCTCTAGAGTGCTCCTGTGAGTGTGAATGCGATTGTGTTTGTGCCTGTGGCTGTGAGCATGTTTGCTCGGGTGAGTGCGAGTGTGATTGCCATGAGACTGTTGGGTTCTGTGAGTGCTCTTGTGTGGGCGGGTGTGTACCTGGCTGTGAGTGCACGTACTGGAAGCATGGTGGCGGGTATCCGCCGTGTGAGCTTGGCGTGTTCCCTTTCTCGGAGGCGTTCTTCACTTCCTGGGAGGCTGATGTTCCTGAGATTCCTGCTGAGGAAGAATCTGAGGATGCCGTGGTGTCGGATGTTGAGGGTGCGGTTGAGCAGTCTCCCACCACTGATTCGTCACCTTCTTCTACTGGTGGTTTTTCTAATAAACTGCGGCGCTGGTGGTTTGGCACCAGTGGCGACCGTACTTTCGTTCCGTAAGATTGGAGTTTAATAATGTCTGATACTTCTAAGGTTCAGCTCGTTGTGCTTGACCCGGATGATTATGAAGGCTTTGCGGCAGAATCAGTGGCTTTTGAAGAAGCCACTTTTCGTGGGGAGAGCCCCATGAAGGTTCGTGCAGGTGGCGACGCAGACGAAGCTGTCGTCCAGGATACCCACCGGCGAGCAATGTGGCTGTACGTGCTGATTCGTGACGGCGCCCTACGTAAGGGCAAGATTTCCATCCCGTTTACGATTGACCCGTACGAATCGTACGAGATGCACGCTTTTGAATTCCCTGCTGAGAAGCTGGAGCGAGCAACGGAATCGAAGCTCTGGACGAACCGTGCCCCCATCCCTACCGGCGAGCCGGAACGTGCAGAGGCGTACCGTCTGATGCGTGTTTTGGGTTACCAGCACCAGCCCACTGTCATCCATGTGAATGACGATTTTGATGCGCTCCTGCCGACTCTGAAAGTGCCGGTGCACACGAGTTTCGGAATCAAAGAGGTGAAGCAGATTCAGGCGGTGAACCCGAAGTTCGGTGTCGATAACGTTATTCTGACACCGGAGAGCGTCACTCAGCTAACGGACGAAGAAGCGGCACATATTTTTGACGACTATGCTTCTGGGGTGGACGTCGGTTGGGCAGTGCCGCTGGAAGGCGGGTACCTCACTATCCCCACACTCAAGTACATGAGTGAGCATTTCCCTGCTCTCAAGGCGGCGAACGTTCCTTTTGAGAACCTGACGTACAACAACCTTATCGGCGACTACACGATTGGCTGGGTACGCTCCATTCAGCGTCCCACCGCCCACGCAAAAAATGGGTACGACGTCATCATCGGCGACTACCAACTCGATTCTGCCCGACCCCAATGGGTAGATGACACCTTCATGCACGCATACCTTTGGAAATCCCCCGAGCACAAGGTTCTCCAAAAGGGCGAGTTCATCGACGCGAAACTGAAATCCCGTAAGGAGTACGCAGACTACGCAGACGCTAAGGACGTGTACGAGTACATCAAGAACTGTGAGGAAATCTTTGAAGAAATCCAACGGCGTAGCGGCTACCAGATTTTTGCCCCGGTCTACCCTGACTACAGCCACGGCTTCAGCGTGGACACCTACACCGACAGCATGCCGGTAATCCTCCGCAGAGCAGGCACCGCCGGTCAGCCTCGACAGAACGGCGCTTTCATCGAAATGGTTGATTTTGGGGCAAAGCCGAATACTGAAACCATCACATTCAAGCTCACCTAATCACCACTCAGACACGACACGGTTTGCATGACTGAAAAAGTGTGCTACTATATTTCTTGTGCAAGTCGCTAAACCTTCAGTAGGTGAGGCGGCAAGCCAAACCCGAGTTCGGGCGAGGCGGACGCATGTCAAGGAAGTGAGCGCCCCGCAAGGGGTTATCAAGGGTTGGCATGGTCAAGAACTTCTTACCATGCCAGCCTGAGCACCTGTGGTGGAACTGGCAGACACGCCACCTTGAGGTGGTGGTGCCCAATACGGGCGTGGGGGTTCGAATCCCCCCAGGTGCACGCATTCCTGTAAGGAATTACATACCGTAGCAAGTATGATAAACTTACTTCCCGTAAGCCTCTTTAGCTCAGTGGATAGAGCACCAGATTCCGAATCTGGGGGTCGCTGGTTCGAATCCAGTAAGAGGCACAAACAAGATTTGCATGGACACTCTAGAGTGTGATATGATATTCTTGTCTTGTTCTGAGGAGGAGTCAAAAACCATCTCAGAGACAACTGCTATATGAAAAACAAATAGTGTACATGTATAAGCCACGGTGCCCGAGCGACCAAAGGGAGCTGACTGTAAATCAGCCGTCACTGACTACGTAGGTTTGAATCCTGCCCGTGGCACATAAAGAAGAGCCTGGTTTACCAAGAGCTCTTCGTGAATGCCCCTAGCTCAATGGTAGAGCAACGGTCTCCAAAACCGTAGACAATGGTTCGATTCCATTGGGGTATGCTACGCAGAGTAACATCTGTGTAATGAGTAAGTTTTTCCACACTGTTCCTTACTCAAACAATAAAAGCATGGGTCAGGTTTTGTTCAGTCGTTAGCTTGACCCATGCGAGCGCTTGTGGCGGAACTGGCAGACGCGCCGGACTTAGGTTCCGGTATCCGTAAGGGTGTAGGGGTTCGAATCCCTTCTGGCGCACTTGTTACCATTTATTCAAAGTGGTAACCTCTACAGGGCAGGTTTTCTGGCATGCGAGACCTACTCCTGCTGTGTGTTCGTACGCAGAATCTTCATAGTATGCCGTTGGCGCCTTTAGCTCAGTCGGTAGAGCTACGGACTTTTAATCCGCAGGTCATGGGTTCGAGCCCCATAGGGCGCACGTTGAGGGGAGGTTTAGTACTAGCCTTTCTGAGACATATGAAGTGATGTAGCTGGGGGTTGTGGGTTCGACTCCCATCACCTCCTCTATGGGGGTGTAGCTCAATTGGCAGAGCACCCAGTTATGTCGGGGAGCCTTTCGCGAGGGTTCCAGCCTGTATCGTGTTTCGGGTAGCTCCTTTAATGCGGTGCAGGTTTTCTCGCCCCTATCGTCTAGTGGTCTAGGACGCCTCTCTTTCACGGAGGTAGCACGGGTTCGAATCCCGTTGGGGGTACGGAAGCACCTGCTTCCTGGTCTTAGACCGGGGTGGGGCTCTTCTGAGATATGCATTTCGTGTTTGATTCTTTTCCACGGTTCTCAAGTGCGGATTGCGTTTCTTCTTGCTTTCTTTTAGGACCCGGTCATCTGTGCGGAACACGGTGTGTGCTCGACGGCAGGTGGCTATGCTTCTGTAAAGCTCAGTGGTAGAGCTAAGAGTTTTTAACATCTTGGTCGCTGGTTCGAATCCAGTCAGAGGCACGTACATTCAGGAACCTGACCCTGTTTGAGGGATTGTTGGTGCAGGGTTGGGGGAATGAATGTATTTGAGGGCTCGCCCTGTTCGGTGATTGTTGGTGACAGGGCGAGTTACTTGGTGAGCATGGGGGTGAGCCTGCTGGGTTGTTGTGTGCCTGGCGGGGACTACTCGCCCCCATGTCTCGTTAATCTGAATCAATAGCCGAATCAGAGCTGAGCAAAATCGTTGCTACCAGCTTCCCGTAAGAGGGCAAGTTAATCCATCCACCGTCTTTGACGAGATGCAGATTAGAACCACTTTTACAAGGGAAACAAAAACTGGGTGCAAAGGTTAGCCACCTTGGTTTGGTTAATGTAACCCTAAACATTTTTTGTGAAGGGCTAGAGGTATCGTAGGGTGCCTATAACAGGATTTTGCCTGTTATGAATTAAATGCAACATTTCGATAGTTTTCGCAACAATTCGATACGCCATTTAAACCTATGCCCTTAACGGTTTCACTTTTCTGTAAATGACGGAAAGGTGTTCTGGTTCGACTCCAGTTAGGGGCGCGGAGCAGTCGGCTTCTCGCCTGCTTTCCACGATGCCAGCTGGTACGCTAGTGCTTATCTGTCAGACGTGTAATCATATTTCTTTCGTCTTCACGCCGTGGGGGTGTTCCTGCTTTCGTTAGTGGCAGGGGCGCCCTGAAGGTGTGATTAGGGACGTTAGCCCCTGTAGCTCAGCGGAATAGAGCAGGAGCCTTCTAATCTCTTGGTCGCTGGTTCGAATCCAGCCAGGGGCACTCGACCGCATCTCTCTTTTGCGGTCTGCTCATAATCCCCCGTAGCTCAATTGGCAGAGCATTCGACTGTTAATCGAAGGGTTACTGGTTCGAGTCCAGTCGGGGGAGCTGAAGGCGCTCATATTCAGCCTTACTTTTTTAGAGGCAAGTTCCTCCCAAGGTCAGCTCTGCCAGCTGGTCTGACGGGTCGTGAGCTTGCCTCTTTTTTGTATCCTGACCGCCGCGCCGGGGTATGATTGAAAGACCTCGTTTATCCAGAAAGGAACCCTTATTATCATGTCTTCTCAGATTGAATCTGTGGATGTTTTTGACCAGCTTACCCACATCCAGGAGGACGTTCCGGTAAACCTCCTTATGTTTGGTGCACCCTTCGGTGGGAAGATGGATTTCTCTCACGGATACGTCCACGCTCCGGTCAATGAGGAACAGAGCATCCTTATTCCTATCAACCCGGAGCTTGCAGACCACGCCGCCGGGTGGTTGCCGGATGATTGCTACGACATCAACGAATACTACCGCGACCGTCTTGCGCAGGCTTTCGTGGGTCTTGAAACTTACTACGCTTCTTCAGATGAAACTCACCCTTTCGTCAGCCTCAACGAAGTTAAGGACTTGCCTGTCCGTATCGTGAGCCCCGCAGAGGTCTACCCGGAACTTCTCGACAACTTTACGATGGACGCTACTGTTGGGCTGGACTGCTACATGGTGCAGTGCACCGGCAACATCATCACTCCTGCGCGGGCAGAAGAGCTTCGTGAAGTTCCTGGCATCAACTCCAGACTTGCTAAGAAGAACCCGAGCACCATTGTCGGCTGGGTTGGCTGGAGCGCACCTGAAGGGGAAGACACTGTGAAGGTAACCTCCGGTCTGGGAGACCCCCGCCGCCTATCCGATAAGTTCTTCCGCTACCGCTCCTGGACTTCGGTTCTGAGCGCACGTGCAGACATGCAGGAAGCTCGCCGTGAAGGTGTTGAACCTGATGAGCTTCAGGATGTACTGGCGCAGAGTCTACTCAATTCTCGTAATAGTGTGGCTGGCTGTGCTGTCGAGTCTATTGTCCCTGCTGTATCCACTGGCTCCTGGTTCTGGTTGCCCATTCTTGTATCTCCGTCTACTCAGGGTTTTCTACAGGGCGTCTTGGCGGGTGCTTTCGGTGATTTGGTTGAGTCTCTGTAACTATTCGGGAGGTTTGTTGTGGTTCGTTCGTTGATGTTTGCTCGCAATTTGTGTCGTACTGAGCCGTCGGTGAGGGGTGTGGGTAAGCCGGTGTCGGTGGTGTCGGTGGTGCGTCGTGCTGGCGGGAGACGCACGGTGGTGAGTGTGCGGGCATTTTTTGAGCTGGAGACTGCCCCCGGTGTTTTGGTGGGTGCCGAGTTCCCTGTCGAGGTGGTCGCTGGTGTTGTTGAGCGCCTGGGCGGTGTGCCGGATGCGAATGTTGGCGGATTTGTATCTAACGTGGTCTCAGAGCTGGTAGGTCTGGGTGCCAATGGTGTGTGCGAGGGTAATGGGGTTATTTTTGGGGTCTCCGGTCAGGAGGTGCTGGCGTTGCGGGTGGTGGAGGCAGATGTCCCACTGGTGAGCCGGGCGGTCGATAGTGGTGAGGCGATGCGTTTGGACGATTTTACGCCGCTGTCTGATACGGCGTTTGAGACGCGAGTATTTGGCATGGTATCAATCTTTCCTGATGTGCACCATTTAGCTGAGCGGGTGGATGTGGGGTTGCGGTCTCGGTTTGCTGATGTTTTAGACGGGGATTGCGTACTGGGCTGGCTATCAGTGTCAGGTGGTGTGGTTCGTGGTTCTGCTGGTGGCGGTTATCGAGTGGTGGTGGGTGACCCTGAGCCTGGTGGCGTGTGCGGGGTTTTGTGGGAGTCGGAGCCCGGTGTAGTGTTGGGTGGCGTAAACCCGGCAGGTGTATTGGACGCTCGGTATTGGGAGTGCACCCGGTGGGATTCGCTGGTGGATGAGCTGTGTGCGTTGCCGGAGCTGGGGGATAGTGGGTATCGTCTGGTGCGTCCTGTTTACCCGCAGTGGGATAACTGCATTAGGGACTTTACGTACCATAAGGAGGCAAGCCACTTGCCAGTAATTCTTGCGGAAGTTTAGGGGTTTGATGTAGACCCTTGGCGCCTGTTTCTCACCTGGAAGGTTGATTCTTTTGGGTGAGGGGCAGGCGTCTTTTTTTCACCACAAACCATTCCTGCGCGCAAGGCTTCTAGTGTGGTAGTATTTAGGTATTACCCCTGGTTTTGGGGTATGTTATTCGACCTTGCATTGCAGAGGAAAAAAGATGTACCGCACTTCAACAGCTGATGAATCCATCATCATCCACAAATGGAAACCCCTCTGGCTCGACCACACCAGATACTACATCCCCGACTGGCACAAACTCGTGGGATTCAGGTACCAAACCTACAAAACAGGTAACGTCCGGTGGGCTACTCTAGACGGTGAGCATCTTGCCAATAACCGCGCAAACGACTTCAAACAAACTAAAGTCTGGCTCGATGAGGAACACGGCATCTACATTGACCACCTCACCCCAAGAGTACCCATCACGGAGGAACAGATTCGCTCACGCATCCATGAGGTACTGGAAGAGCATGGAATCTTCCAAATCAACTAGTCAGATGACTTGCAGATACCAGCAGGTACCTGTATAGTATTCTGTGTGGAGCTCGCCGGGAGTGCGCTTCACAGTTTACCTCCAAATCCGGGGGTGCCCCACATTTGTGGAGTATCCCCGGTAAGCGCTTGTGGCGGAATTGGCAGACGCGCCTGACTCAAAATCAGGTTCTTCGGAGTGTGGGTTCAAGTCCCACCAGGCGCACTAGGAATCCCTTGACGGGACATGGCATTCTCATTGCTTATTCAGCGTATGAGGGTGATTGTTGAGGGTTCCTCCTTCCCTTCCCATCCTATATGGGAGGGGGAGGGTAAATTCGCCGGTTGCCGCCGATTCCACACGAAAGGCATCCGGCGCAGAAAATCATGAAGATTTTCGAGCAGAGCTGGCTCATACTGCCGGTGACCCCCGTTTGATGGTGTGTGAGAGGGTTACCGAATGTATGAGTCAGCTTTCTTTTTACCCTTCAGTAATTCTGCAACCGGAAGGAGAGTGTGCACACCAATGAACTACACGTCAGCTCTCCTCTCAATGCGACGAATCATTTGCGACCAAATCGGCGCCCTCACCTCCAGGTCAGGGCGCAACCTGGAAGAGTACACGCGTCTTATAGATGAAGTCCTTACCCCCATCGCGTTCACCTCAAATCCTGTCGTGAATAGGCGGCTGAAAATCATTGCCGTGCAGGAAGCCGCAAGTATCCATAACCTCAACGCGCACGAGTGCACCCACACCATCGAAACCGTCCTCCAACCTCGGTTAGAGGAAATCGACAAGCTCCTTAATTTAGCGACACCCAACCACCTGGACAGCCGCAGAATCTCCAGTGGCAACTGGGCGACATTGTCTCGAATACAAAGCCAAACATTAGACGCCAGCATCCTCCAGGCAGGGACTCGGGAAGTTGAGGCGGCTCTTGCGGGGGAAGTGCAAAGCATCGAGCAGGAAGCTCAGTGCATCATGCTGACTCCTGAGAATCTTGTAGTGCCGAACTCCAGGCGGCTAACAAACCTCACACAAACATTAGTTGCACACCTCGGCTAGAGTGTGATATTATTATTTTTAGATTTGAAATGGATTTAGAAAAATCCTCTACTACAAAGATTTAAGGAGAAAATCATGACCCCGAAGCTGAACTTCGACACCCTACTTGATAAGGACTTTAGCAAGCGCCTTACCGCCGCCCAGAAGGAGAACGGTGGATACATCACCCTGAACACTTACTACCGTGATGTTCTGGGCATCAATGTTCGAGCCGCCCAGCCTTCTGACCAGTACAAGGAGATTGCAGAGAACCACTACAGCTCGTTCACTGCACGCATCCCCATGAGCCCTGAGACTGTCAGTAAGCTCACCGCCAACGCCACCGAGAAGAACCCCGTCATTATCGACGGCGTCTGCGTTGTCGGACACATCGAGATGAAGACCGGTAGCCCCCGCCGCCTGGTGGACACCCGCAACGTCTCGGAGAGCTACCGCCTTGGCTCCGGTCGCAACATCTTCACCGCACCGGTGAAGCCGGTAGTGTTCCTGTCTGCCGGTAAGCTGAATGCTCGCCGCCCTGACCTGGGCTCAGTGCAGTTGCTGTCTACCCGCCTTATCCCTGAGTTCCGAGCCGATAACCCTGGCTACTCGGGTGCAATCGAGGAAAGCGAATTCGACGCGTTTGTTGAGTTCGTCCTGGGTCAGCAGGCGCCCACCCCTACGAGCAAGGGTAGCCTTGTGGTCACTCCGAGCCTCCAGGGTTGCCTGGCTGACGACGCCATGATGGTCGTTGGCGCATGGGCGACCTACTACGCCCTTCGCCGCCGCCGAGCTGAAGGCGAGCCCCGTGAAAAGGTCCCTCAGAAGCAGTTCAGCACCACCTTCGTTGGCGAGCGCGTTGAAGAACTGCTGAAGGCGGCTGGTCGTACGTTCTCGTTCACTATGACGTGGAAGCGTGATGGTGAGGGAGAGGTTCGTTCGCTGTTTTCGCTGGAGCAGTCTCTGTTTATTCGTGAGTGGATGAGTAAGACTGGTGGCACTGTGGATAGTCATTGGGTTCGTGAGGCTCAGCGTTTGTTCCCTGTGTCGGTTTCTGGTCGTTCTCGTGTGAAGCAGGTTTGTTTCTGGGCGGTTGGTTCGTATGCTGGTCGTGTGGCGAGGGTTGCGGGTGAGGAGGCGATGTTGGAGGTTTTGCGTCGTCATCCTGCTGTTGCTGGTAAGCCGCATCGTTCGGTGACTCGTTTTGATGAGCCGTTGTTGTTGTCGGATTTGTTGTATCGTCGTGAGGACGCTGAGGCGATTTTTGCTGAGTGGGATAAGTTAGTTTATTCGGCTCAGCGGGGTAAGTCGGTTTAGTGTCTTTGGTTGGTGGCTGGTTGTCTTGTGCCTTGTTGGGTATAGGGCGACCAGCCACCTTTTTGTTACCCAAATCCCTATTCTTGCATGTTTTGTTTTGTGTGTGGTATTCTTGTTGTGTGACCTGGTTTTGGGTCTAGATTGTTTGTCTACCTTTGAAAGGAATTGTTTCTGTTATGTCTCCTATGCCTACGCCGTTGGTTATGTCTCATCGTTCGTCTAAGCCTGCGCCTGCTGGTTCGGGTAAGGTTCCTGGTTCTGTTCGGGAGTCTGGTTCTGTTCGTTCTGTTTCTGTGCAGGGTCGTTTGTGTGTTCCTGATTGGTATGCGCATGGGGAGTATGCTCGCGTGTTTTTTGGTGCGGTGAATAGCCGTATCCGTCAGCTGGTTCGTAATGGTGAGCAGTTTTCGTATAGTGCACTGTGGGATGAGCATAACAGCCGTTTTGTGGTGATGTTGCGTCATGCTGGTTCGGGTAATGCTGTGACTGTGCGTGTGGGTGGTTCGGCGTATCCGGTGAAGTTTGCGACGACTCCGTTTGTTGGTCGTAGGGCTCCGCGTGAGTTGCAGGCGTTTGTGAATGTGCGTGAGGACCGGATGGGTGGTCTTATCTACAGGGCTCGGTTGAAGAATTTGGTGACTCCTGTTCAGGGTTCTGATGTTTCTGGTGCCCCGCTGACTGATTCGTACTACACGTTTGATGTTTCCATGAAGCAGAATCGTTCTGGTGCGGTTCGCCGGATGAACCGCAAGCGCTCTTCTTAATCACAGTTGAGCGTCGAGATACCACACTACGCACCTACCTATAGGTGGGGGTAGTGTGGTATTATTTTTATGTCATATTTTCATTCCCAGAAAGTAAAAACCAGTCACATGAACTTCACCCTCTACAAAGTCACCGAACAACACAAACCAACCATCCCCAACAACACCATTGTTGCCCTCTACACCGGCACCACCGGCGACCCGCGCCTACCCGAACACATCAACAACGCCTTCGGCAGGGACATCGTCAGCATCGGAAAAGAACACAAACCCACCCTACTCACCCACAACAACGGAACCCTCACCCACACCAACGACGACGGCACCGAAACCACCATCGGCACCCTCAAAATCGTCCAAGAACCCCACAAATGGTACCAAATCTACCTGCTACCCGCCGCACCCTACACACACATCACCGTACCCATCATCCAAACCCTCATCTTCCCCACCACCAACCCCGCAGAAGCCGACCAAGCACTCACCGAAGACTACAAACAACGAGTCACCAACAACCGCCTCCGACACTGGAACGCCACCCGCGCAGGTCTCGAAACCGCCGGAGCCCACCCCGACCCCCTCAACCAAGCAGAAACTCTCATCACCAGCGGAGTCTGGGAACCCGGCACCCGCGAAAAAGTCACCAACCTCATTAACGAAGCCTGCACCACAGGAATCAACACAATCAACACCCAATACACCACCGCAACCGAACAACTCCACCAGAAAGGACTCATCTAAACCCATGAACCGAACCATCAACTACATCATCGTAGACGCCGCACACACCAACGGCACCCTCCACGCCCAAATCGAAGAAGCAACCCCCACCCCCGGCGTCACCCGCCGCATCAAACGCGACACCTGGAACGCCCTCACCAACGCCTGCACCCAAGCAGTACGCACCACCGCAGACTACACCCCCGGAACCCTCTTCAAAACCATCGGCGCGCTCGCCGAAGAAGACACCCAGAAACACGGTGTAGCCCTCGCCCTTGCTGGGGCAGAAACTCACACCAACGGCAAAGTCGTCCTCACCATCGCCGTGCAGGAGGCGAAGAATGACCGATAAGGACACCCCCATGAGCAAGGCAGTCGGCACGCTCCACTATGAAGCCGCCGCCAGCAAAATCATCAAGGAACACGCACCTCTTATTTACCAGAAGGTGCGGCGCCGACTTCAGCCTGCGACCGTCCCCCTAGCAGACCGTCTCGCCGCTGACCGAGTCCGCGCTGTAGAGTCTCTTAATGCCGCGCAGAAATACGCTATTGAGAGACTTGATACCATTTTCATGCCGGTGCACGGCGTGACCACCGACCCTAACGTTGAGGAGTCTTCACCCAATGAATGAAATTGTTAATCGTCTGCACCGGCTGTTGCGTGCACAGCACCCTGATGTGTTGGCTAAGCTTGAAGCTTTCCCGTGGGGTGTGGTTGCGGCAATCGCCGCCGCCTTTGTGGTGCTGTCCTTGGTTGCCTTCGTGGTGAAGCTGAGTCTTTTGTTTCTGACCACGTTTGTGGTTGCAGGTGCGGTCACTGCTGGTTGCCTGTACGCCCGTTCTATTTTGAAGAAGTAGGAGGAATCTGTAATGGGTTTCCTTGAAGAACACGCTCGTGCGTACAAATCGTATGAGCCTTTTGACACGAATGTTGATGTCGAGTCGTTGCCGGTTCTCCACACCGCACAGGAGGTCGTGGATGCAGTAGAGGATGCTGGTAAGGCTGGCGGGGCAACACGTAAGGCTGTCCTGGACACTGTGCATCGGTTGTATCGACCGGACGCGGCTGTCCTGAAGTCCTCTTCGACTTCTGGTTCGTTGCGGCTATTGTGGCTAGAGGACTCTGTTCAGCGGATTGTTGAAGCGTACCCCGAACCGTTGCCGCTGAGTCGGAAGAAACCTGTACTGGTAGTAACCCCTACCGCACTACGGAAAGACTACCTGAGTCGTGTAGGCAACAGCCCGATTACGTTGGTGCCTGCGTCGGTAATGAACCAGTTGAAGCTGATTCCTGCCTACCGGCGGGTTCCTGGAACCCGTGGCACCACCACTGTTTTTTACACAGTAGATGAGGTAAAGAAGAAGGTTCGTAAATCCTCTGAGTGCTATCTCATGGAATCCTGGGATAAAGCTATTGACCACACCGAGGAGCTTGTACAGGGCTGTTCTGAGGCTGTGAAGAAAGCTGTCGGGGCGTGGCGTGACGAGCAGAAGAAACACCCCGCAGACGAGAAGAAACAGAAGAAGCAGTAGGAAGTAGCTAATTATGGTAGAACAGACCCAGTACGAGACCACCCGTGAAATCAAGGGCATCATCTTGAGCATCTACAGCCCCCAGACAGACGGCACACACACTCTCAAGAACGTCCTCCTCGGCGTACCCACGGAAGACAACCCCGACGACTACCGCCTCGCCGTAGTACCCGAACGTAGCACCCCCAACTACGCACGCACCCTCAACCCGAACGAGTCACCTTCCGACGCAGGCAACAAAATTGCCCGACACCTTCAAACCCTCGTCCCCGGCATAGCCCACGCAGGCGCATCCGGCGTAGCCCGAGTAAAGAAAATCTACATGTCCAGCAATGGCACACAATTCAACCTCGACCACAAATACGCACTCGCCGAAGACACCATTGTAATCAACCCCGTCACCCTCGACATCACCCCCTTCACCACCAAGAACAACGGAAACACCATCAGCGGCTGGCTCAGCACCCAACCCTACCACAACACCCTCGAAGCATGGGTAGAAATCGGAAGCCCCTCCGCACTCCGCGAACCCGGCGCACCCCGCACACACCTCACCAAAACCCACAACATCGAACACCTCATCACCAGCGGACATATCCCCGAAGGAACCGACCTAAACATCGCAGACTTCAGCAAACTCAACATTCCCGAATTCACCATCGCCGGTGCAGGCATCACCATCATCAAAGACAGCGAACGCATCACAGAACCCCACACCGGATACACCTCATACCCCGTCTGGATTCACCTCAACCGATAAACCCAACACCCACACAAGACCCCCACAGCTTCTACACCCACCATGTAGAAACTCTGGGGGTCTTTCTGCACACACCACACCACCAAAACCCCTACACAAATAATAAACAGTGTGGTACTATATATTGTAAATGGGTGATAGTCACCCCCACCCACAAACCCCCAAAACGAAAGAAATCCAATGAAGACCAAACAGTTCACCATCCCCACCAAGGAATTCAAGGCGCTCGCAAACATGCTGAAGCGCTCCAATGACCTCTACATCTGTTTCAACCTCGATGAGAAGGGTAAGAAGGTCGTGTGCGCGATGGTTGATTGGCGTACTCACTCGGCTGTTGCAGAGAAGACTCTGCCGGTAAATCAGGTAGAGCAGAATGAAACTTTCCCCGGTTCTGGCGAAATCACCCCTGCCATTTCTGCTTCTGCCTTGAAGAGCCTCATCAAGAACCTCCCCTCCGATGCGGATGAGGTGACCATCCTGATGAGCAAGCACTATGAACCTGGCAAGACCCTCCCCGACACCGTCCTCAAGGTGCAGGCAGACGGTATTACCCTGCGCAAGAGTGAAGACATGGTGCACGTTGAACCCCGAACTGTCGCAGAGAAGGCAGAATACCTGGGTACCGTGCAGACCGAAGCGTTCAACGCTATGGCAAACTCCATCCACACCATCACCCACAAGGTGCGCAACCTCGACAACGCCCCCGCACCCGCCCTGTTCCTTACCGACGACAACATCCTCCACAGCGTTGCCGTCACCAACCAGCGAGGAACCATCGCACACACCACCACCCCTCTCACCAACGCAGGCGGCAACAGCCTCGCCATGCGTGCACTACGCGGTCACCTCGACGGATTCAAGGGTATCCCCATCGACCTGTACACCTACAGCACCCTCCGCACCCACCGAACCACCAGCAAGACCCTCGACCTCTATGCAGAGCTACTGACCACCACCAAACCCGACATCCTCGAACTCCGCCTCAGCACCCGCGCACAGGACGGACCCACCGTCTACCACGGAACCACCGAATGCCTCATCCAGAAGATTGAAGACGGCAACATCACCACCCACCGAGTAAAGAAGCCCCACCGCTTCGACACCTCCGCACACCTCGACACCATCCACCAGTACGACCACCAGAAAGAAACCGTCTCCGCATACCTACCCACCACCGAATTCGCCCGAGCACTCAAAGCGGCGGCAGACACCCAGCGCAACAAAATCCTACAGGTGCGCATGCCCACCACCCGCCTCGCATTCACCTCCAAGACCATCCCCACACCCCGTGTCATCATCGCACAGCTCGAAACCACCACCACCGTCAATATTGACATGAGCAAGCCCCACAAGCTCAGCACCTTCTCCCACAACCCCGTGGCACGACCCGAACTCGCAGAACTGGAAGTAGCACTCAAAATGCACCAAGCAGGAACTCCCACCATCCGCATCAGCTACATCCACTCCAACGACAAAACCCTCCTCAAAATGAACACCGAAACCACCACCTACACCACCGCAACCTACACCACCACCTCAACAGACTGGGCACCCCGCGAAGACGACGTAAACATCCGCTAACCCCAAACAAAGAAGGAAGCACCTCCCGAAACCTCTGGGGGTGCTTCCTTCTTTGCCACCCAAAACCCACACCACAGCAACACGGAAAATAAAAAGTGTGATATTATTATTCCAGCCCACCCACGTGGGCACATAAACAACCCAGAAAGGAAACCCCATGCCCCGCCGATACATCAAAGAAGAACCCACCCACGACACCAAACACACCAACCACCACCACTACGCCGCACTCCTCACCGGAATCGCACTCATCGCAATCAGCCTCTACCACCTCGCCGGAAACTAGGAAGCAGGAACGCACATGAGTGAAAACTGGGTACCCGTATCCACCCACGCGCTCGCAGAGCATTTCCTGCCGGTGCATGTTGGTTCTTCTCAGCACGACCTGCATAATACGTCTCCGATGTTTGAGCCATTCCAGAGTGTCCCCACCTTGGAGGAAATATGGAGGGCTCTGGGTGGACAGCAGACTCGCTTCACTGTCCTGCCGGAAACAGCGCAAAGCTACACGGAAGGTTTCGTTACCGTTGCTCTGCCGCCTGAAGTGAATGAGCGTTTGAACGATAATGCTCTCACTCTGAAGGTTCGTATGGCACTGCGGGATATTGAGTTCGCAATGAAGGCATTGAACATTTGGGGCTCTAGCGTCGTATTTTTTGGAACTATGCGCGCACCGAGCGCTTCCCAGACACTGTACAATATTAGTGCAGTAAGAATTATCGCTACCGGCGGCGTGCAGGCACCAATCGCCGGAGCCTAACCCCTCCGGGAGAGTAAATTGGCAGTTTCTAGGAGAGCTGGCGCGTACGGCGCTAAATCACCGAGACCCTATGTGGCAGAGCTTTACGACGAAGCCACACAGACTCAGCTTGAGACAACGAACCTCAAGTATTTGTACGCAATCACGAGCACAGCCGAAGATACCTACCGTAAGCCGGTTGCTTTCATCTCGAAGTACTTCACCGCTAATGAGTGGTACTCCTACCCGGCAGGTAAGCATGTGTACACCAACATCGAACAGCGATATGCCCAACGGAACATCGTCCCTGGGGTACGAGCCCAAAGCCCCGAGGAAGCGTACAACGTCTTCTGTCAGCTCTACGAGCACGGCTTGACCAACCCCTAAGCCCATTCACATACCCAAGATTTTCACCGAAAACTAAGGAGAAAACTATATGACCCCCATCTTCAAGTTCTTCAAGAACGTATTCACTAACAACAAGGAACCCCATGAGGTTCCGGTCAGCAACGACGTCCAGGAACTTCTCGCACAGAACCGCGAGCGCATCCTGCGCAACCGTACCGAGCGTGAGGAGCGTGAGAAGGCTAAGCGTAAGGCGAAGGAATCTGCCGTCGGTGTGTCTTCTTCTGTGACCGGTGGTGATTCGCTCGCCGATGTTCCTAGTCTTGCGGCTTTGTCGTCTCCTTACGACCCGTGGAAGCGTCAGACGGCGTTCCTTGATGAGTATGAGCTTGATGAGGATACCCCGGAGCCGGGTGATGATGATTATGAGGAGCCTGTAGAGGAGGACACCTCTGAGGATGAAGAGTGCTCCACTGATGATGACCGGGATGAGACCTATGCTGATTCGGATGACTCGGGCTCCGATAGCGGTTCGTCGTCTGACGACTCTTACAGCTCTTCCTACGATTCCGGCTCCTCCTATGAGTCTTCCTACTCGTCCTCTAGCTATGATTACCAGGAATCCAGCTCTAGCTATTCTTCTAGCTCTTCGGATTCTAGCTATTCTTCGTCTTCGTATGATTCGGGCTCTTCCTACTCTTACGATAGTGGAAGCTCTGATTCTGGCTCCTTTGGCGACTAATTAACCTCATCACCGAAAAGCGTACCAATCTTGGATTTTTCCCAGGGGATTTACCTAAGATTGGTATGCTTTTTACTCACCTAATGTAAGAAAGGAAACCCCCTTATGGAAACCACCCAGCAGGCGACTGACCTCAATACTGCAATGAAGGTAGCAGAGCATCTTCTCTTCCCTAGCAAGGGCAAGAAAAGCATGCCTGTCGCTCTTATCGGTCAGTCGGGTATCGGTAAGACCGCCGCACTGACCGCTCTTGCAAAAAGGCGAGAGTATGCCGTATCGACCCGCGTTGAGGCTCTGAAAGAAGGGCGGTACCGACCCGACCAGCACACCCTGTACATTCTCAAGGGATTCAACCGTGAGAACCATGACCTACAGCGTGAACTTGCCGCACTACTCAACCGCCGCAACCACGCACCTGTCGTCATCGAGCTCACCCACGAAGACCTGCATGAAGGTAACCTGAGTGCCGAGCTGTGCAATGCTCTCACCTGGCTCTACGTACGACCCGAACCTGCCCAGTGGGTGCGGGGCATGGACACCAAGTGGGGTATGGCATCATCCGCCTTCCCTGCCAGCCCGTACGCACACCTTATCGCAGACTTCATCAGCACCCACCCCCAGTACCTCACCTGGTGTCCTGAACCCACCAGCAGTCACATCCCTGAATCATTGGCTCAGACCAATACGGGCGCAGATGCGACGAAGAATGCGTGCCGTACGGATGGTGAGGACGGTAAGCCTACCATCACCTACAACGGCGCACTTCACCGAAACTTTGTATTCCAGAGCATCATGAACCCGAACCACTGGAAGCACCTGGGCGTGGACTTGAACAAGGTAGAGTTCGCAACCTACCGGCACACTGACCTTTCCCCCGCCCGGTGGAGTAATTTGGCGCTCGCCCTTGAGAATCTGCCGCTGATTGAGGAGTTGAAGCCGCTCTCCCCGGAGGTTGAGGCACTGATTACTGGTGCAGTAGGGGTTGAGGTTGCGGATGAGTTTAAGAGGTTCATTAGTGGGTACCGCCGTTTGTGGCTTCCTTACCTGCACCTTTTGGATGACCAGGATTTGCTTCGTGCACCTGCGAGCGTACTTGGGTCTAATGGTCCTGATGCGTGCGCTCGGGTCTGCTTCTATGTCTCTCAGATGTGTGACTTGTGGGCTACTGGTCCGGCTCGTTGGGGCGAGGATTTTGAGGAATCCAGGGTTTCTGCTGATGAGTTCTTGGAACTTGCGGCTCGTCTGGTTTCTTTGGTGATTCTTGGCAGTATGGAGCGTAGTAAGCACTACAACTCTGACTTTGTGCAGAATGTCTTGCCTGTGCTGAACGAGGTTCGTGAGATTGTGTTTGAGACGTCTGCTCACCTTGCGGCTTCCGATGTTCCTGCCGGGTTGGTTCCTCCGGGTCTGATTGACGCTCTCAATGAGGTATTGGGCTCGGGTGAAGACATCTGTGATGCTGGCGGACTGAAACTGTACTCACTGTTTGCATACATGGATGCACTTACTGGTGCAGGCGACTAGCCTACTGGTGACTGCCGGTTTAGGTAGATAAAAGAATAAATCCCCTGTGGTTCAGTAGCTAAAAGCTACTCATCCACAGGGGATTTTCTTTTGCGCCTGTTTATGCCGGTCGTCTGGAGGGGAATCCTGCTCTGTGTATGAGGGCTACAAGGTCAGTAGTGGCTTCACGCAGGGCTTTTTCGAGGTCAGCATAATAGTCGAGGGTAACGTAGGCATTGAAGAGCGGGCAGTAGGTAGCCCAGAGGGTACAGGCGCCTTCAAATATTTTGCCCCAGTGTTCGGCACTGATGGTCACACCAAGGAGCTCAGGCTCAACCCCACGTATGCGGGGAAAAGTTGCCCAGCACGAAGGTTCCCCTGTGGTCGATGGACTCAACCCCACATATGCAGGGAAAAGACTTTCTGGAAAGGTTCTACGCATGCGAGATACCCGAAAATCTTTCACTTTTCCCATGTGGGGCAAGTAGGCGGTACCCGCCTACGGTAACCTTTGCGCCCTGTAGCGGGTGCTCAGGTCTTGATGACCACCCGAGGGTGGTGCATCCGTTTATCAGGCTCTCCCCATATGCCAGAGGCGAGCGCTAACACAAATATAACATAACATTTCCACCGGTGTGGGGTGCGGCGAGTATGTTTTCTGCTCTTTTTGGGTTCTTGTCGGGTAATTATGGGGTGCTGGTTCCTTTCTATTGGGCGCTTCTACTGTGTCTAGGTTGGGGGGGGTGGGGGAGGCGCCTGTCTTACTAACCCCCAAGGGTTGCACGCATATTTAAAAGTGCGGTACTATATTTTCTGTAAGGATTTGAAAACGGCTTCAGCTGAGTCGCAAACACCACCCCAGACACGGGGATACAGAGAAAGAGGTTACCCCCAATGGCACGCACCACCACCTGCGCCGTCGAGTACCGCACCTTCACTACTGAAGATGCAGACCACTTCAAGGCGCTCACCCGCGCATACAAGCACCGTAACAATCCCGAAGACATCTCCTCGGAAGAATTCTTTTGCGACGAAATGGATGCGCTCGCACGGGAGGCAAAGGAGCTTTACTTCATTACTCCCACCCACGAAGAGGCACCCCGCCTTATCGTCGAATCCCTCGACGCCCTGCCTGGTGCAAAGATGGATACTGAAAAGTCCGTACTGCACCTGCCTGTAGGGTACGCGAAGCTCACCAATATTGACCATAAGGGAACCTTCGTGCTGGGTAATGCCTCCCTCGACCTGCGCGAACTGCGCCTCACCAAGCAGAAGGGTATCACCCTCGGAAACCTTAACCTTTTCAAGGGCACCGGCAGTGAAACCATCGCCTTCACCGGCTTGTTCCGAGGATGCGTCATCAAGACCGACACCCCTCTCAATACTGCAAAGTACTACGAATGTGTCATTGATAGCACCGGCTCTGACTTCAGCCCCATCTTCCAGATGGAAAGCGTGCTCATTCACGGAACCTTCCGTGCACGCGGTAATTTCGAGCTGTGGCGTGCTGGTTTCGTGGGTGATATTGCAATCGACTCTGAAGCAGGCGACCTCGACCCTGTCTGCACCCGCAACGGCTTTATCGTGTCTGAGGGGGTGGATTGGGTAGAGACCGCAATCAAGGCGACCGGCGACTCTAACCCCGAACCCTGGACATGGGACATGTGGGAGCTCCTTCGAGCACGTGACGAAAAGGGAGTCGGCTTTAAGTCCACCCGCTTCTGCGTAGCACCCAAACAGCACGACGAAACCTGCAAGTGCGGCACCTGGCTCTCCTTCCGTATGGGGGTGGGTAGCATCCGAGACTTCCCGTTCCACGACTGGTACGTCTCAACGCACACCCTGGACGACGAACACCGCCTGATGGGTGATACCGCAGATAAGCTCATCGAAGATTACTACAAGTACGTCATCAAGAGCTGTCCCACCGACTAACTGAATACACCCAGAACCCAGGGTACCCCACCGATACATGACGGGGTGCCCTGGTTTCATTTACTATGGGGTGCGGGCGCTCGCATCATGTCCTTCCATTCCCATAACACCAAGAGTTGCATATGTGTTTAAAAGTGTGGTACTATATATTTGTGAGGTTGAGAGAGACCTCAAGGATTACTAACCACCTACTGATAGGAGACTTGATTATGCTGACTCGTGATTTCCCCACTACCCCTGCGGTATGTGTCCTGAAGACCTCGAAGAACGTTACCCCTTCGATGAAGGTTCCGGTCTGGAACACCATTCGTCATGGTGGGCAGATGCCTACTGATAAGGCGGCTGTTCGTGAGGTGTCGGTGAGTAAGCTGACTTCTTCTCGTGAGCTTGGCGCGTTTCGCCGCTCGGTGATGTTTGGTCGTTCGGGTGCTGTGCTTTATAGTGCGGCTCCGGGTGCACCGAAGGCTTCGTTTATTGAGCGTCCTGAGATTCTTCGTGACCAGCTTGGCATGGTTTCCGTATCGAAGACCATTAGCCAGTGCGATAATGAGCTGGGTGAGCGTCTGCTGGGTTTGAACGCAATTGTCGATAAGGCATCTGTGACCTTGGAGGATTTGCGTATGGAGAATACGGTTCTTATGGGTCACGCTTACGCGGCGCGTACTGTACTTGATTCGTGCATTCTGGATGACGGTACGGTTGTCGGTGGTGAGCATAAGGGTTTGACCACTACTGGCAATGTGGTTCTCTGCGATGTGAAGACCTACCAGGGTACTAGCTTGTCTGGTTCTGCCGTTATCGGTGGCGATGGTGACGGCTTGCCGGTGGTTGCTGATTATCGCTTGGCGGCTGACGGTTCCGTGAATCCTCATACCCCCGGCGGTGCTACCGGTAACTGGGTTCGTGAGGTAGCGCGTGCCACCCGTGGTACTTCGTCCACGTTCGAGGTGTTCTGCCTGAACAGTGCCCTGCACCGCAAGAAGCGTGAGGAGAACTGCATGTGCGGTCTGGTTCTTCCGCTGGCTCTGGCGGGTCACCCGGTTGCCATTAGCTACCTGCTCAATCGTGCAGGTTTGAGTGACCATGTACCGGCGGAGTACCAGGGCATGAGTGAAGAGCAGATGCTCGAAGCTGTGACTGGTTGCGTAGCGTACCCGTTCGATAATGTCCTGTCTTACCGTGATACCACTAAGAAGGGTTCAGGACGTGTCGGCTTCGGCATTGGAAGCCGTGAAGACTGGTACCAGCACCTGCGCGATGTCTACGGCGTAGAAAACCCGCAGGAAATCCACAAGTACCACCGCTAGAAACCCCACAGGAGCCCCTGCTAGGAGATGAAACCTGGCAGGGGCTCCTTTCTTCTACGGAGCGCTAGGGAGCCCCGTAAAGGGCACCTACCCGGCTAAGCCCCCACCAATTAGATGGTTAGGTGGTACGAGGTGTTGCGACATACAGGAACCCCTGCAACCCACCGAAAACACCCCGCAGAACACACCACCCCCACCAACACCCCAAAGTTGCAAACATAAGCCTTAGTGTGGTACTATATATGTACATGAGGAAACGTTGGGACACCCCAACACGCCACCACCCCAAAGGAAACACCATGCACACCACCACCAACCCCTACACCCAACTCAAAACCCAAATCCGACACCTCGAAGTCCTACAAACCTACCTCCAAGCCACCCAAATCCTCCACAACACCAACGTACAAGAAGCACACCAAACCCTCATCAACCACCTCACCAAACCAAACCCCACCACCCAAGACACCGAAAACCTCGCCAAAGCCCGAAAAAACTACGACAAACACCTCCAAAAACTCATCACCACAACCCACCAACTCCACCACACCACCCAAACCCTACAAACCCTCTACCCCCAACACACCAAATACACCACCCCACACTACGCAAACACCCACTAAGGAACCCAGACCATGAACCCCACCATCACCAAACTCACCCAAACCCTCGACAACCTCCACACCCCCAAACCCGGCGAAACCTTCCACATCGAAGCCGCCGCCCACACACTCCACCAACACCTCACCACACACCCACACCACCACATCACCCCCGAAACCCTCACCCAAATCATCAACCAACACACCACCAAAACAACCCACGCGCTCGCCGCCTAAGAAAGGAGCCCCACAATGCGCTACAAAAACCACACCACCGAAAAAACCCAATCCAACACCTACCGCATCTACAACGCAGACGGCGTCCACGTCGGAACCATCCAAGAAAACAAAGATTGGAAAAACCGACCCGGCATCCAGCGATACCAAGCCAAAGGCACCAAACTCCACCCCGAATACGCCAACCGGACGGCATACGGAAACACCGTAACAGACGCACTCCACGTCTTCATCGACAACCCCAGCCGAAGCTACAAACCACACTAACCCGCCACACCCCCTTTGCACACCGCAGGAAACACCTGATATATTGGGGTGCACCCCAACAACACAAAGGGGGAAACAACAACCTACCCAACAAAACGTTGGAACATTCACCACAACACAAAGAGGACACGCACCATGACTACCATCACCTCCAAAAACGGCGACTTCACCGTCACCGTCACCAATGCAACCACCGATACCGAAAACCCTGTCATCACCCTACAAGTCGATGACGCACACCCCAACCTCAACGCACAGCGCAACCCCTCACACACCACCTTCACCCTATCCACCCACGCGCTCGCTGTGACTCACACCTTCAAAATGGGAGCTAGGGAGCCCATTACCTACACGCTCTTCAGCACTGAACCGGGTAATCGCACCGAAGGAACCGACCAGCTTCTCGACGGACCGCTCCACAGCCCCCGAAAGGCTCGCAAATGGCTAAATGACCACGAGGCGGTCGCACAGTTCGTCTGCGACTTCGTAGAGGCTAACCAGGGCGCTCTCAACGCTCTCATCGGCTCATCCCGAAACTGGGGACGTGAAGACGTCAAGCGCCTCAACGACGCACCCCTTAAAGTGACTGGCATTATCAATATTGCCGCACCCATCCGAGAAGACCTCTTCGACAAATTCGTCCGAAGCATCCTGGCACACAGCAACTAGCCGTACCGAACATAACAGAGAAGCCCTAGAAGATTTTTCCTTCTAGGGCTTCTCTGCGTCTTTGCATGCTACCGCTTCCTACTCGCCGTCGCTCAACCATTCGCAAAGCTTCAAAAACTCTTGCCCATGCCCACACCGCATAGAGGCACACAAATCATCATACTTACCCGAGCACGCCACCCGCTCCTTAACCTCTGCAACAACAGCTCGGATAGCCTTGACCAGCTCCCTCCCAGAATCAGCAGAAACCCCACGCCTAGAAAACTCATTCAACACGTCCACCACGGCAGAATGCAGTGTTTTTTCTCCAACACCCAAAACCACGCCCTCTGTAATCAGCTCCACCGAGGAAGGAACCGTACCGAAAGCCTCACCCACCTCAAGAAATTCCAGCTCCACCGACCGCCCAAACACAGCCTGAATAAACTCAGGCACTACTTCATCCATGCGCGCCCGAGAAACAACACGCGCTTTCACCGTCACACCATCACCCGGCAGATGCACCCCTACAGCAGGAAAAACCCCACCATCAAACACAAAACCATCGGCACACCGGCTTACCGCAACCAAACGGTACACCAAACTGGAAGCATCCTCATCGCGTACCATCACTTCAACAAAACTACTTAGGGACAATCCGCTCATCAAAAACCATCTAACTCAACGACTCAAATTCACAAAGAATCATACCAGGCGCTCGCCACCTAAAATCGCCACCCCTAGTAGCGCAATCAGCCTTTAGTGTGGTATGATTAAATATGTAAAGATTTGAATCTGCTAGACACGTGCAGGAAGTATGCACTACCTAGCGGATATACATTCACAACACATCTACTACTAGGAGTATCCCTATGACTAATAACTTCGACGCTAACCAGACTCTCAACCAGCTGACCGAAAATCGCGGTCACACCGTCGAGGAAGTCGCCAACCACTACAACACTTCCGTGGACAAGGTAACCGAAATCGGCGACCTCTCCACCCGCCCGGCGACTGACATCTCTGCTGACATTCGAGCAAAGAGCATCGACCGAATCCTCGGCGGCATCTACTCGATGGAGCTTCACGGCAACCGATACACTATCGGCGGCAAGGTTACCGCATACATCCACACTAACGCAGACACCGATGCTCGCCTCCACGATGAATGGGATGTCAAGCTTGAGGGAATCGTCCGCTACATCACCAAGGACTATGTAGACATTCTCCCCGTCATCTACTACAAGGACAACGAAAGCTTCATCACCCAGAACGAGTGGGATGCACGAGTCCGACACATCGGCAACAAGCACCTCACCATCCACACCAGCAAGGCACGTACCGCACTCGGTGGAACCATCAAGGCAGACGTTATCTCGGTCGAACAGCCGCCCGCAGATAGCCGCCCGACCGAAGAGGAGTTCCGCAACGCCGCGTTTGGTCAGAACAGCCCCAAGCTCAGCAACTTCACCCCTAAGACTTGGGCAGAACTGAATGAGCGAAACGGCTGGAAGAACGCGCTGAGCCCCCTCACCATCTAACAAACATAAGCACCAAAAATCCCCGACCTGATGTGTATTCAGGTCGGGGATTTTTAGCGCCAGATTAGCCCTTCAAAAACGACGAACCGCCCGCACTTGTGCTGGAGCTTCCAAGACCGGCAGACGCTACCAGAGACGACAGGACGCCGTCAGACTTACGTTTAGCACCACCAGGCAACCCACGCCGCCTAGCCGCCCGATTAGCCGCCACAGGAGCCTTACGGGATACCCGCACCTCACCCGCCTTCAAACCAAGCTCACACAGCTCATCTTCCGTGTAATTCGTAATCCGAACTGATTCAGAGTACAAGAAAAGAATCTGCACAGCCGACAGCTCCACCGATACGTCTACACCCTCAGAAGGTGCAAACTGGAAGGTGACATTGCCAAAGGTCGTAGCAGGTCGAATCATGAGGCGGTCGCCGTACGAATCGGCAAACTCATAGTGCCAGTCGCGTGCTCGACTTACTGCATTTACAAGGGTCGTGTCAGTGGGAGATTTTGCAGTGCTACCAGTAGGCGCCTGCTTCTGCTGACCGTCTGCAAAAAGTCCCTGCTCTGCGGCAAGTTCGACAATTTGCGTAGTCTTGTATCCAGTGGCTTCAATTGCGGCACTAATCATCGCCACAAGGGACTCTACAGGGATTTCTACTGAAGGTGCCAGCATTTCACTATCTCCTGTAGGCTCCGCCTCGTACAGGATGCCGTGTTTACTTCCGCCGACCGGGGAGAAGCATAGGGTTGCTCGCTGGTGGACGTCTTCGAGGCGGATTGCTTCGCGTGCGGCGGGTGCCTTGCGAGAATGTACAGCCATAGGTGATTCCTTTCTAAAATTCCTGGGAGCAAAGAAGCGGTGGCACATACCAAGTTTTTTTGGATGTGCCACCGCTTCTTTATTTGGGTGGTTGTCTTGCCGCTAAGCCTTGACAGCCTCCTTCAGCTTGGAACCAGCCGAAATCTTCGCAACATAGCCTGCGGGAATCTCGATAGCCTCGCCCGTCTGCGGGTTGCGACCAGGGCGTGCCGCACGTGCGGCACGCTCAATGGTCAGCCAACCGGGGAACTGAACCTTGTTACCCTGGGCAATCTGCTCAGCGATAACCTCAAACATTGCATTGACCGTAGCCTTTACGGTTGCATTGCTCTTGCCAGCCTTCTCAGCGACCTCAGTGAAAATTTCCTTGCTCGTAATGGTGGACATGATAGGTACCCAATCTGTTAGGTGGACAATAATTTTGCTCGACCACCTTCAGGGTAACCGTCCAGAGGTCTAAGCGTTTATATCGTACCACACCAAGGTAAGTAATGGGTAAAACCCGCCCAGTAAATAAAAAAATAAAAATTTTCAAAAAGTTCCCTTTTGAGCTTGCAATCCATCTTTACCTCCCGTATAGTAATAAACGTGGCAGTCGCCAAAGCGAGGAACCCCATCACCCACACCCCTCGCTAGATTGCCACCCTACTAGACCCGCAACCGGTACCCCCACCACCCACACCGCCGGTTGCGGGTCTTCCTCTATCCAAAATCCGATATAAGCTTTAGGGGCACACAGACAACTATCTGCGTGCCCATTCTTTTTCCCTTTTAGTAAAGAACCTGGTGTGTATCGTGAGCGAGAACCAAAAGAAACCAACGGCAGGGCGGCAGATGTGGCACATCAATGATGATGATGAGCTCCGCAAATGTAGCGCACAAACACCCGACATCTGTGACTTCAGAGGCAAGCCTCATGGGGAGCTTGCGGTGATGGGTCGAATAGCCGAGCAGGAGGCTGAGTGGTCAATCCTTGCAGAACGACGGCTTGCAAAGCAGGCACAGAGAGTGTCTGGTGTAAAGAATCATCGCCGAAACCTGTCCGAGCAGACGGAAAATGCTACTGCCAAGGAATCTGAGTCGCCTGATACTCTTCGCATTCCGAACTCTAGACCCACTCCGAGTGACTGGCGAAGAATAGCTCGTGGGCAGGTGCAGAAAGAGAAATCGCAGGCTGAAAACACTCCGAAGCCTCGACCGATTCCGAAGCCTTCCCCTCGCCCTATGCCTTCGCCGCCGCGCATGAATACCGCGAAGACTCTTCCCTCCGTGGCTGATGTGTCAGCTACAGAGTTGTTGCCGGGTGATGTTCGGGTCACTGGGGCGCAGGGGAAGACCTATATTATCCCTAAGCTTATGAACCGCCAGCCGGAGTCAGAAGAGGATTTCCTGGTTGAGATTGAGAAGCAACGCTTGTTCTTGAACCGTGCTAGGTATGTGACTGAGCGTGAAGAGGAACTAGCTCGCTCCAATATCTCTTACGCTCGGCGTGGTGAACTGGAACGAGAGAAAGAGCGTGAGCAGGTGGCGGCAGAGCGTGCAGGTGTCCCTTGGGATGTTCCTGTAGTCCTGGAGATGTGGGATTGAGATGTGCGAGCAAGCTGAGCGGCAGGGTGCACGTGCGCATTGGGCGCGGCTTACGAAAGGTCAGCGTCAGCTTGCGTATCACCAGATGACGGAGGAGGACATCTCGAATTTCCGGGCTCTCGTATCGAGGGTGGATTTGGCGAAGCTAGAACCTTCAGTGCATGTGCGTGAGAAATTGGCGTCTGGTCGCCTGAGTCGATTGGAGGCTGAGGATATTGCTGAGACGCTTGACTCGTACCGAGTTGAGGCGTACCAAGTGACACAGAGCAGTCCGCATAAACCTGCTTCACGTGCTGTAACCATTCGGTCGAAGAACTACAGTCAGTCGGTGGTGCTTGACCGTGGGATGGAACCTGTAGAGGCTAACTTGGTGTTGGTCATCAGTCTTGACCCGCCGAACAAGGATAAGATTGTTACGGCGTATTGGCGTGCTGTGAACAGCTTCCCGTCGAAGAATAGTGCCCGTTATCAGGATAGGTGGTTGCGGGTCCCCGAACCTCCGATAGAGTAACCCATAAGGGGTGTGCGGCAGATTGTTTTTATCTGCCGCACACCCCTTTTCCCATCTCCTTTTTGGTGTAGTCGGCTTGCAGATATGAAGGTTTCAGTATTTATTGAATGATTTGAGGCTAACCCTATGGCACCGCTACCTGTTATCACCATTACCTACGAGAATAAGCGCACCGGCATGTATGGAATCCTTATCGCCCCTGGTGTGGCTACCCAGTCTGAGGTGGGAGACATCCCTGCCGAGCGTACACTTCGGAAATCAGGTGTCACCTTTTTGGTCAGGGAGCGTTCCGCCCGAGATGTTGATTCTCTGTACCAGGTGCTCGAAGATGTGACAAAGTATCCGAATCTCCAAGCCAAACCCGAGCTGTGGCGCATTGTGCGGCTCCGTGAGGACGATTTGGATACGGTGGCGGCAGTCTGCTGTAGCGAAAACGTGGAAGTTGCCGAAAGGGAGCTACGCACTGCATACCGTAAGGCTGTCGCTGTCTACAATGGGTACCTGGATGGGATTCCCACCTCCAAGGAAAGAGCCCCGTGGCTCCGTCCCGAAAATAAGTGACGCGCTCATTTGACATGTTGCCTGGTGGGTGTGTTACAGTATTTTTTGTAGCGACGGAGACCCCTACAGGGCTTAGCCGCTACGTCCCTCCCAATCAGAACAACTAACCAGTGTGAACGCTTGGGAATGACTTTTAGTGGCGTAACCCCACAAGGTTGCGCCGCAATGGGCTATGGTGTAATGGCAGCACAGCGACCTTTGGAGTCGTTTGTCTAGGTTCGAGTCCTGGTAGCCCAGCAAAACTGAAAACCACTGTACATTACGGTGGTTTTTCGTTTATCTGGATAGGTGGCAGAAATGGCAATGCACCGGCTTTGAATACCGGCGAACCTTAACAGGTTTTGCGGGTTCGAGTCCCGTCCTATCCGCTAGAATGGGGGCATGTTGAAACCTCGAACAACATGTCCCCATTTTTGCACCCCAATACAGAAACCCTTATAAGGGCAAGAAAGGAAAAAGAACATGGCAGAAACTACCCAGCCGATGAAATCACACCAGGCAACTCGACACCCCGAGCTCACCGGCGTTGAACGTTCGTGGTGTCTTGCACTGCAACTCCACGGGTACAGTGTCGAAGACATTGAAGACTCGCTCGAAGGTGTACGTACCCGCGAGGAAATCCAGCAGGCGCTCGAACAGGTAGACCCTGAAGCACTCCCTACGGTCACCTGCGCCCTGAATTCAGTAGCTGACGCTCATTTCCCCTACACCGACATCACTCCGATGCGGAAGAAGGCTAAGCGCCGCCACCCTGCTGTACTTGCTGAGTACTCGCTGGGCGACCTCCCCCTAAACCCGCTGTGGACTTTGGATGCCTACCCTTGGTCTGCTGTGGAGGAAGAGTATCTGCGTTTCGTCGTGCTGGAGTCGCAGATGAAGGGCATGCGTGGAACTGAGCTTGTAGACAGCGTAGTTCGTTATTACATGCTGTACTCTCTCCGTAACGACTTCGCAGACGTGTACTCACGCGTGCAGAAGTGCGTGCTGGACATGGCAGTAACCCCGATGCGTGAAGCTAACAGCAAGTGCCCGTACACCGTCTCCCACAGTGAATACCTAGAAGCTGGTCTGAACCAGAACGATGCTGAAGCCTACGCAGGCGACAAGTCATTTACCGCCAACGGGTTCACCTATCAGGTACGCAACATCCCAGCAGGTACCGTGAATGACGACGCACTGATTGCAAAGCACCTACGCCACCTGTTCAACGAGTACCCGGCGAGCGCAGTTGTGAAGTATGCTCTGCTGTACATCCCCGGTATGACTGCTAGTGAGTTGGTGTCTATTTTGGGTCGTTATGCGGTGCAGGATGCTGTTGATTCTGGTGTGTTGTATGTGCCGTTTGAGGCTGTGTTTGTGGCTGATTTGGGGTTGATTCAGTATTTTTCGCGTCATGTTGTGGGTGGCGGTTCTGGGTCTGTTGTGGGTGTGGATGCGCCGTTTAGTCCGGTGGAACCGGTGGGTGCGTCTGTTGAGGTGGAGCCGGTTGCGGATTGGGGTTCGGTGACTTTGGGGGAGTTTGCTTTGGAGCGTGGTTTGTCGGTGGGTGATGCGTTGTTGCTTATGCTTGAGTCTGGTGGTGGGGTGTTGGATTCGGTGCCGGTTGAGGTTGTGGCTGGTTTGGCTGGTTTGGGTGTTCCGGCGGCTACGTTGGTTGGTTTGGGTATTCGTTAGTTTGGTGGGTGGCTGTGCGGGGGTGGGTGCTGGTGGCTTCTTCCCCGCACGGTCGCTTTTTGGTGTGGTATTATTATTGTGTTGGGCTCGTTGGTGAGCCTCTTTATTCTCTAGAAAGGAAATTTTGGATTATGCCTCTGCGTACTCGTGAGCCTGGTCCTAAGGATATTGGTTATTTGAAGTATCTTGCTCGGAAGTATAACTTTGCTGATGGTTTGATGTTTGCGGCTTTGCGTGAGTTGGAGATTTATTATTTGCTTCATACTGACCTTGACCATCGTTTTGTTCAGGAGATGGGTTTTAATGGTCGGCGTGGTCAGCGGGTTCATGCCCGGTTTGATAGTGTGCCGGAGAACGCTGTGTGTCCTTACCAGTTGTCGTTCCGTGATTATCTGGAGTATGAGATGGTTCGGAATACTGATGTGTATGTGCAGTTGCCTGGTCTAGATGTCCCTGAGCATATGACGGTGTTTAAGTCTGATAATCGTCGTGCTACTAACCGTACTCCTCGTGATGTGCGTCTTGAGTCGGATGAGGTGTACGTGTGGGTGCGTGATTTGCTGTTGCATGGTATTAGCCCTTATTCGCTCAGTTATGCTCTTTCCCGTGCTGGCTATAAGGTCAGTAAGGATAGTGGTGTTATCACTCGCGCAATCCATGAAATCCACAACTCCCTGCTCACCCCTGGCGGTAAGGGTGAGCTGAACCGCATCATGCACGCCACCCCTGCACTCAAGCAGATTGAGAAGAGCCCCCTGGTACGCACCGAAGAACGCATCATCACCCCCGCAACCAGCCTCCGAGGAATCCCCGACAAAACCATCAAATTCACCGGACTCGACGGCAAACACTACAACCACGCCCACAAATGCGTCACCAACATCACCGAGTTCTTCAACATCTTCGAAATCAGCTACCTCAAGTACCTGTACGAAACGTACGCCGACCACGGAGCAATCCTAGACTACATCGCCCTCTACACCCCCCGAGCAGGCTTCGCCGGAATCACCCCCCTACTCAACGGCACCCACATCAACACCGAAATGTGGCAACGCACCACCGGCACCAACAACTGCCCCTACCCCATCCCCTTCGAAGCAGTCTACAACACCAAAAAACGCCGCATCCTCACCCACGAAAAGGTAACACAGAACAACACCACCCACACCCCAGCACCTGCACCTGCAACCCCCACCGCACCCACCCAGGAGCAGAAACCCAACACCGCACCCACCGGAACCACCCCCACATCTGCAACGCCCAAGCTACAGGACAACACCCTCAAGGAGAAACCCACCATGAACCACACCATCGGAGAATCCGCCGCCAAAGGCAAAAACACCACCCCCGCCACCTTCACCCACAGAATCCTCACCCACCCCACCGCCAACAACCCCGCCAACCTCACGCTGGGTGCGCTCGCCGATGTGCTGGGTGTTACTGCCGAGTCCCTGGTTGCTGTTTTCAGCGACTAACTAGAAGGAAAGGAAGAAGAAAATATTATGGCTCGAAAGCTGTTCCCCGGTGCAGGATATTTCCTCCACCTGATTGATACGTACTGCTCTGATGAGGACACTCTGCGTGATGCGCTGGGTGAGCTGACCTTCTACTACGAGTTCTACACCCCCCAGCCCAGCTACATTGTGCGCGAGTGGAAACCCAACGTGAAGCTCGCACAGCAGGAAGGTGTAGAACCCACCAGCGAATGCCCCTACGACTACTCCTTCGAAGACTACATCAAGGACGGACGCGTCCAGTCGCCGCTCCTGCTGAAGTCCGGTCTGCTGGACGGTGCACCGCAGGATGAAACCCTCGCCCAGGCATCCGTGTTCATCGACGGTTTCGTGCGCTCCTCCAAGCACCTGAAGTCCTCCCAGACGGTCAAGAACTGGTTCTACCGCATGCTCCTACGCGGCGTAACCGTAGAAGACGTTCAGGAACTGGTCGATAACGGCACCCAGATGCACCTACCCCGCAAGGACGAAGACGGATTCACCGCCAAAAGCTTCGCAGAGCAGTACCTCACCGCCGCCGGGCGAGACAAACTCCGCACCCTGGCAGAGATTGACGACTGGGTCGAAGCATACCGCACCCCGTTCGCGCTACTCGGCAACCAGGTACCCGCACGCGCCCGATACAACCTGGCAGACGACCTCACCACCACCTTCACCGGACTCGACGGCAACAAATACACCCACCACACCTGGCTCAACTTCGCCGCCAAAACCGACCTCACCAACGACGAACGCGCCTACATCACCTGGATTTGGGACACCCACGGACCGTCCAAAGCATTCCGCTACCTCGCCCTCTACTCACCCCGCACCGTACTCAACGGACTCTCACCCGTCGCCCAGCGAAGCGGTAAGTTTGAGAAAGTCACCGGGCTCGAAACCGCACCCGACTGCCCCTACCTCATCCCCTTCGAAGCAGTACACGACCCCGCAACCGGCACCATCCTCACCCCTGCCGAACTCACCAACACCGGCACCCACGAAGAGGAAAAGGTAGAACCCGCCCCGGAAACCACCACCCCCACCGACACCAACGAAAACACCACAGAAGCCCCGGAAACCCCCAAAGAAAAACCGGAACCGGCATCAAACCCCCACCCGGCACAGGAAAAAGAAACGGAAGACCCCATCGTGCTAACCATCCCCGCACCCACACCAGGAACCCTCGCCGAAGCAATCAACAAAACCTCAGACACCACCATCCACACCTTCCTCTCACGAATCACCGGAACCAACGACATCACCACCAAACCCGTAGAAGAAGTACTCCAACTCGCAGGAACCACCCTCACCGACGTCCTCAAAACCACAGGCATCACCACCCGCCTCGCCAACGGCACCGTCTCCGAACTCGCCCACTCAGCAGGCGTAGAAGAAATGGACGTCATCATGTCAGGACTCACCTAAACCACAACACCACACACAAAAAACGGTGTGCTACCATTGAAACAACATCTGAAACCGCCTGCACCCAAAACAACACAACGGGCAGGCGGTTTCAAACACCCCAAGAAAGGAAAAACATGACAACCCCCACCACCGAACGAATCACAGAAACCGAACGCGACTGGATTGTCTACTGCCGCTCAATCGGCAAAACCTACCCCGAAATCAGCGAATCACTAGGCGGCAAACGAACCGCAGAACACATCGAAAGCTTCTGCATCAACAGCGCCACCGAAGAAGCAATCACAGAAGCACGCGCACTACACAGCAACCGTGCACGCAAAGCACCCAAATACCCCTACGACACCGACGCACGACCGGCAGGCTCATCCTGCACCGAAGAAGCGCTCGCTGTTGGGTGTGTACGAGTGGACGAAGACACCACGATTGATACCAAGATTTCTTGGGACGGTATCGGGTGGAGCTTGCAGGAGCAGAAGTACCTGTTCTACATCCTCCAGCATTATGTGCCGAAGGAAGATGCTGGCAACCATATGGAAGTGCTGGCATACTATCAGCTTTTCACTCCCCGCTCTGCGAAGGAAGTGTTCGCATGGTGGCATGAGAACTCCGAGTATATTGGGGATTTTGCTGAAAGTAAGGACTGCCCCTACGCTTTCTCCTTTGAGAGCTACCTTGAAGCTGGTTATTGGAAGCGCCCCTCACTCTCATCCGAGCTTGTCAGGGGCGCTGACTGGGCGAAGGAAAAGTACCTTGCTGGTCTGTCCCGGAGCACTAACAAGACTCTCCCCAACACTGAGCAGACTCGCGGGTGGATTCGTGATTTGATGTTGCATGGCATGACTGTGACTCAGGTTTATGACATGCTGAACTCCAATAAGTACAAAGTCGATTCCCGTAAGCCCACTTCAGGAGTTGTTGGTGCATCCGCGCAGGGTATCACTGACCAGCTTCTCACCCCTAAAGGCAAGGGGACTTTGGAAGACATCTGTGAGCGTTTCAATTTTGAGACGCATTTGGATGCGCGAGTTCTCAGTAACTCAACCCAGAAGTTTTACCTTCCCCGCCGAGCAAACTGGGGTTATAAGGACTCTTACACGTTCCACGGGTTTGATGATAAGGAATACACGGTGTACCCGTGGCTAACCGTGAATATTCAGAAGAATCCGAATAAGCACGAAAAGTCGTACCTTCGTTTCTTGCTCAGCAGATACCCGCAGAAAGCGGTCTATGACTACATTCTGCTGTACTCGCCGAGAAAGTCTGGTCAGAGCCTTGTTGAGGAGTATCGTCGCCATGAGCCGATTACTCACTACACTGCGACCATTGCTTGCCCTTACCCGATTCCCTTCGAAGCAGTCTACGACGCAGACCATGAACATGTTGTTCGATACGAAGAGCTGAAGAAGGTCGAGCGGAAGAAATCTCAAGCATCTAAGACGGAGCATGCCGAGCCTGTTGTGAAGAGCCCGACTGCCGATAAGGGCAGTAAGGCTCCCGTGGGCAATCGCGCCCCTGTTGCCCCGGCGACGTTCACCGATTCTCCTGTAGAGCAGGCAACGGCATATGTTCCTCCGACTCCGACCGTCGTTGCGACCGCTCCGCGTGCAGGGCAGTTCGTTCCTGTTGCTCAGCAGGTGCAGGAGAAGGCTGTCCCTGTTGTGCAGGAGGTTCCTCCGGTGGTTTCTGCTGTTGCTGAGCCTGTGGTTGTGCCGGTGGGGGAGAAGGTTGTTGTTCCTGTTGTGAAGAAGGAGAGTCGTGTGTCTGGTAAGAAGCTTGGTGTGCTTGTGTCGGATATTGCCGCTAAGGGTAATGATGTTTCGGCTGAGCAGTTTGTGGTGAATGTGTTTGGTACTGCGCAGGATTCGTTGGGCGCTTTGACGTTTGGTGAGTTTGCGGAGTGGTTTGGTTTGCCGCAGGGTGCTTTGTTGGAGCATGTTTTTGCTGGGGTGCAGACGTCTGATTTGGCGGCTCGTGCTGGTATGGATGAGGATGTTATGTTCTTGACCGGTATTGGGCTGTTGTAGCGTTATGCCCTTTTGGGAAGGGGCGGTGAGGCTGGGTTTCTGGTCTCGCCGCCCTTTCTTTTTGCGTGCCTTGATTTGTGCTCCATCTGTGGAGGGTGTGGTGGTTTTCCCTGGTACAATAAGGAATAGATGTCCAGAGTTACTGACTTTCACTACGAGTCAGTTTTATATTTTGACCCAGTGTTTGTGCTGGGTTTTTGTTTCAACCAGTTTTTTGAGAAGGAGTGTGGTGTAGCGTGCATGCTAAGCCTGTTTATGATTTGGTGTTTGGGGCTTCTGGTGAGGTTCCAGTGAGTTGTGATGGTTTGCCGTCTGCGCTGACTGTTTTGGAGCGTGGGTGGGTGGCGTATTGCCGTTATCGTGGTCTTTCTGTGGAGCAGGTTGTTGAGTCTTTGGGTGGGGTGCGTGATGTGAAGGTTGTTTCGCGTTGGTATCGTTCTTCTGCTTGTGTGCTTATGTCTGAACAGCTTCGCGCGCAGTTGTCTAATAATGTTCATGAATTGCCTGTTTACCCTTATGTGGAGGATTTGCGTCCGATGACTCACCGTACTACTGCTTCTGTTACTGAGAAGGCTTCTCTAGCTCACCCGGCTGTGAATACTGATGTTGATTGGTCTGAGCAGACGTGGACTAGTGCGGAGGAGGAGTACCTTGCGTATCTTTTGAAGACTTACCGTGAACCGAACCCTAATGCGTTCACGAATAACATTCTCACTTACTACCTGCTGTACACTCCGCGTAGCATCGTGTCGGTTTACCGTAAGTGCAAAAAGATGTGGAACCCTGATGTGCTCAAGCTGAAGCCTGCATCCGCTAACTGCCCGTACGCTGGTTCGTTTGAGGAATACTACGCCAATAATTCTGCGAAGGTACCCACCACCAGTGGTGGCACTCTTATCCCTGAACCTGGGTATGCACGTGAAGACGGCTCCCTGAACCTGAACGCGTTTAAGCCCCAATGGGCTGAATACACCGACGAGGACAAAGCTACTATTATCCGTGACCTTGCCCTGCACGGCGTGACTCGTGACGACCTGATGACCACCCTAACCGATGCAGATGAACCCCAGCGGAGCATCCGCCGTATCTTCTCCCGCGTAGGCGCAGAACTCAGCACCCTCAACACCCCCGAAGGCGTGAAGAACCTCCCTACGGTCATTTCCTCCATCAACACTACCGGCAACCCCTACCAGACCTACGCCGCATCCGGCGCACCCCACCACGTAACCTTCACCGGACTCGACGGAAAAACCTACACCCACTACCCCTGGCTCACCAACAACCTCACCGGAAGCACCCCCGCCGAACGAGCCTACCTACATCACCTCAACCTCACCCACGAACCCAACACCCTCGCACGCTACCTCGCCCTCTACACCCCCCGAGGAGGACTCGCATCCTTCCACGGCACCTTCGGCAACGGCGGCACCGACCCCAAAACCAAATGGAACACCGACCCCAGCGAAGAATGCCCCTACCCCATCCCCTTCGAAGCAGTCTACGACGAAGAACACCAGCTCTTCCTCTACCCCTCCAAGCTCCCCGTAGCCACCGAGCCGGAAGAACCTGCACCCACCGAAGAGGAAACCCTTGAAGTAGAACCCGCACCCACCCAGGAACAGGCACCTACCGAAGACGGCACCGAACCGGAACACGCCGAGGAAGAGGAACTGGAACTCACCACCGAGCCGGAGGAAACCGAGGCAGAACCCGAAGACACCTTCACCACCAGCGACCAGGAACAGGACACCACCGAAGAGGAACCTACCCTGGACACCCTCACCGAACCCACCCAGGAAGAGGAAGCAGAAGAGGCAGAACCCGAGGAAACCCAGACCGAACAGCAGGAACCCACCACCGCACCAGAACCCACCCCCGTGGAAGACGCACCGGCTCCGGCGGCGCTCGCCCCTGCACTCACCGAGGAAGAAGAGGAACAGGAGGAAACCGTCACCGAGGAACCTGCACCCGAACAGGAACAGGAAGCACCCACCGACCTGAAACCCGAAACCTCGGCAGACGCACCGGAGGCGCCCGAACAGGAAGAACCTGCACCCCAGCACAACAATACGCAGGCACCCCTGGACACCTCCAAGCCCCGAAGCATCCTCGACATCTACAACCCCACCCACACCGAAGAGCCGGAACCCACCGAAGATGCAGAGCCCGAAGACACCTTCACCGCCGACCTCATCAACATGCTCAACACCCTCACCGCCAACACCAAGGCAGACAAGGAAGACGAACCCAACCACGCAATCGGCGAATACCAACTCAACGGAGCAATCCAACAGCCCCTCATCCCCCTACCTGAAGAAGACGACAACCCCCTCTGGTGGGCAACCCAAAGCAAGACTGTACCTTCCTGGGCGCAGATGACACCTGAAGACATCCAGGAAGAAGAGGAGGCAGAGCCGGAGGAAACCCAGACCGAACAGCTGGAACCCACTACCGAGCCGGAACCCACTACCGAGCCGGAACCCGAAGCAGAACCCACCCCCGTGGCAGATGCACCGGAGGCACCCGAGACTGCACCGGCGCTCGCTCCTGCACCCGTTGAGGAGGTTCCTGACCAGAGCCCGAGTGTTGGTGAAGCCGCCGCCCAGCTGGGAATCAGTATGAAGACGTTTATTTCCCGAGTTCTTGAATCGGTAAGCTACAAGTTGAAGCACAATCACAAGATTGACCAGCTCGCAGGCATCTTCAAGACTAGCGGTGACTCTATCATCACCCGTGTCTTGCTTGAGACGGATTTTGATGAGCTGGCGGTAGAACGAGTGGGCTATTTGGTCATGGCTCGCGAATCGGATGTTTACATGCTTGCCGCAGGAATCAACGTCCCCATTGAGACGCACCACTACTCCGAGGAATCCCTCTACAGGGGACGGTCCACTGGTGTGAAGCTGGCTGACATTGCACAGAACCTGTCAAAGAGCACCCCGACCGTCGTGCGCACGATTCTGGACACTCGCCCCGTCCCCGCTAAGGAGCATACTTTGAGCTCTCTGTGCCGCTCGACCAACACCAACGCCGAGCAGTTCCTCGACTGGCTAGTCGTTGAACACTCCGAGCACCTGGAAACCAAGACCCTCAAGGAACTCGCAGAACTACTTGGCACCTCCGAGGGTAACCTCGTGAAGTCTGCAATGGGATTCTAGACCCCACACTAAGAAAGAGCCCCTGCATGGAAACACCCCTTCCATGCAGGGGCTCTCTTGCTCCCCAAATACACACCCCCCCCCACCGGAACCACCCAGAATCTACTCCTGCCACCAGTTCTGATATGTAAAAAATGTAAACGTTCAGAACCGACCACCCGGCGGGTGCCTGCACAACAGAAAAAACAGCAGAACCCCTCGCAGGCAACCTGCACAGTGGTCACCAGTGATAAATGGAGAATATTCATGGCACACGCAATTCATATTAGCCCGAACAAGCCGCCGTTCCCCGGCGCCGCCCCCTGCAACGCAAGCATCATGCCCTGCCCCTTCGGTGGTATGAACGCGCACCTCGTCACCGAATACCTCCCCGAACCCTACAAGACCCGCCTCATCGAAAACGGTGAAATCCCTGACCAGAAAATCATCGCGTTCGCTGTAGCAGAGGCACTTGGTGACCCCAAGCGTGCACACATCTTCGCAGTCGTCGGACACGAATACAGCGACATCGTCCGCAAAACCGCCCTGCGTAAACTCATGCCTGCGGCGGCACGCCAAGCACAAGGCAAAGAACTCCAAGACGTGCAGAAGCACCTGCGCGAAATGGAAACCGCAACCATGTTCGCCGACGCAAAAACCGTCGCCGAACACGCGGGCAAAGAAAAATCCTCCGAAATGCTCGTCAAACTCCAAGCTGACCCCCAGTACAAGGAGCAGATGAACCGACGCAAAGCAAACATCTACCAGTACTCCCGCTTCCTCGACGAACACGGCATCCGAGGAACCACCGAATACAACAAAGAACGCACCTACAACCGCGACATCCCCATCATCACCGCATCCGGCAAAACCATCGGACAAGAATTCCTCGACAAAGCCGAAGGCGCATGGCTCGTCGAAGAAAACCAATTCACCTCCACCATCACCGTCGGACGCAACAAAAACGCCCACGAAGAAACCCGAACCGTCAAAGCCAGCGACTACATGCGCAACAAGACCGCACACCAACACCAGGTCGAAAACGCAAACTACGCCGCACAACGCATCGGCATGATTATGAGCTTCGGAACCAACCCCGACATCCGCAATGGCAACGCCTTCGGCAACGAATACTCCATCGTAGACGGCGACAAAGTAGTGACCGCAAAACTCACCTACGACACCCCCGTCATGTCCGAAATCGAAAAACTACCCGAAGCCACCCGCGACGCAATCAGCGTATCCGTCGTACAAGACATCACCGCCAACGACCTGCAAGAAATGCTCGACGCAGGCGACATCACCCAAGAAGAATTCAACGACGTAACACGCCAAATCACCGAACTCGACGTCGTCTCCATCAAAGACATGCGCCAAGCACAACAGGACAACCCCCTCGAACTGCCCGACCTCGAAAACGCAGGAGACATCAACAACGTCGAAGACCTCGGCAACGCCGTCGGAGACGTCCTCAAAGCCTACAGCAAGACCAGCCGCCGGTTCACCGAAACCAACCCCAACGGCTACACCATGACCGAAGCGCTCGCGCAGAACGACCGTGACGCAAAGGCACTGAAGCAGGGTATCGCCGAGACCTACGGTGAAGGCGTGAACGTCCTCGTTGCAGGTAACAAGAACGCGGTCGGCTCGAACATCGTCCAGTCCACGAAGCTTGAAGCACTCACCACCAACCAGCTCCAACGCTACTTCGGACGTGAACGCTTCGAGAAGATGACCAACGCCTACGCGAAGGTCGTGAAAGTACCCAACCCCCAGCTCATGAAGGAGAAGCTGACCGCAGACCAGCAACTCTCCTGCCTCGGAATCAGCACCAAGCTCAGCGAGCGTAAGGCAACCAAGGCAGAGATGGAATCCGGCGAAGTACGCAAAAAGTAGTCACCGCCCCTAAACCCGTGCCGCCCACCAGCAACACCGCCAGTGGGCGGCACACCACCACAACCCGATATACACAATACAAGAAAACCAACCACACCTAACCGGCAACAGCCACAACCAACGAGGAGAACCACCATGACCGGAACCCCCAAAGAAATCCACATCCAAAACGGCGTCGGAACCGTCATCTACCACGACAACAACACCACCATCACCTACGACCCCAACAACGACTACACCATCATCAGCGGCAACGACCCCCGCCGAGAACTCGAACTCCCCGACATCAGCGCCCTCACCCCCTACAACGGATACCCCGACAACCTCACCCAAATCCCCACCCCCATCTCCGACACCGAAGCCAAATACCGCACCGAATACGGAGAAGAAACCCAACCCGACAACATCGAAGCACAAACCCTCGTCGCAAGCCTCGTCGGACTCGGATACGGCTCCTCACCCGCAGGACCCTTCAACGGCGACGGATGCACCATCTACACCCACGTAGACACCGAAGACGGCACCGACGCAGAAGTCCGAGCCCTCATCTTCCGCTCCACCACCGAAAACACCGACCCCAACATCAGCGACCGAGGCGCAATCGCATGCTGGGCATCCTCCACCCTCCTCTCCAGCACCGCAACCCCCCTCCCCGTCATCGACATGGACAACGGAGAAAACACCACCTACGCCTTCGTCACCCTCGACGACTACGTAGACCTCACCGGCGCCCAAAAACTCTTCTCCATCTACCTCAACGACACCGAAAAACGCACCGAAGAGCAAGAAGACCAATACAGCCGCCTCCTCGCCACCGTCATCGCCCAATGGCTCCAACCCGACTACGAAGCAATCCGCACCGTACGCGAAGCCGAAAAACGCCGCCTCGAACCCCTCCGCGCAAAAGCCAAAGCAGAAGCCGAAGCACGCAAAGCAAAGCACCCCACCAACTAACACACCATACAACAAAAAGAAGGAGGGGACTTGTACAGAAAAGTGTACAAGTCCCCTCCTTCTTCCAGCCCCAAAACCGGGCGAAGCAACTAAAAACTACCCCTCAACAGGCACCACCTCAATCTCCACACCCTCAGCAAGATAATGCCCCTCCACAGCCTGCAACAACGGCTGAGCAACACCCATCACACCCTCAGAACCAGCAGGCACCACATAAGTACACTTCACACCCTCAATCGGAGGATGCAAAACCACAGCAGACGGAGACTCAACCAAACCCACCACATACACCGTATGGGTGCGCTTGCCCGCAGAAATCTTAAACCAGGGGGTGCCATCAATCATGCTCTGGCGACCAGACTCATCAAACTCAGACATATGCTCAACAGCTCTCTTTCAAATCAGTAGTAAACAAATCTTCTAACATTCATATCATACCACACAAAAAAGAACCCATGTAACACTCCTAAGTATGCGGCACCCAACCCGACACCGCCCGATAGCCCCCACCAAAACTTGATATACACCACCACAGCAAAAGCAACCACCCCACCCCCATAAAAGAACCCATGAGCTACTACCACATCAGCCCCCCAACCCCCCCCCCCCCCTCACGCTCCCCCCTCTGCCGCAACCCCCTCAAATGCCCCTACAACCCCAAAAACCCTACCGCAGAACACCTCGCCAACGGCGCACCCCAAGTCCACGGTGACCAAACCTTCACCAACGATGCACTCCAATACGCCGCAGAAATCAACAACCAAATCACCCAAACCCTCGCACAACACCTCCAAAACGGACAACCCCTCGACACACCCCAACTCCGCGAATACATCGCCCAAAAACTCCACCAACAAAACCACCCACCCATCCGCAACCTCAAAGGCGAAGGATACGCCAACAACGACCCCTGGGCACCCTGGACAACCAACGGAACCACCCCCCAAAAATACACAACCCAACAACAACGCCAACGACTCCAACAACAATACCCCCAAGCCAGCCCCCAATGGCTCAACAAAAAAATCCAACTCGAAACCCGCAAAACCCCCAACATCACCAACTACGGACAAGGCGACACCTACAACCTCGACACCGAAAACCCCCAAAACCCCAACCGCCAACTAAACATCACCGGAACCCCCCACACCAACCAAACACCCCACCCCGCAACCATCCACCCCACCAACACCCACCTCAAAAACAACACCATCCACCTCGACACCACCCAAACCAACCACTTCATCCCCACCCACACCACCAACCCACCCACACCCAACAAACAACCCCACAACCCCCACCACCCAGACCTCCACGGACTCACCACCCAAAACATCCAAACCTACACAGGACCCCGCAACTACTACACCCCCCAAACCACATACGACCCCACCCACCAACACCCCACCACCATCCTCCCACCCACCAACAAACCCACCCCCAGACACCAAGCAGGACAAACCACCAACCCCAACCCCTACCACACCGGCGCACTCCAACTCACCAGCGGAACCCGCAACCCCACCAACAACACCATCACCACCCAAACCATCCAAACCAACGACCAAAACGGAAACCACACCCAAACCCCCAACATCTACGAACCCATCTACAACCGCAACACCACCATCCTCACCATCAACACACCCCAAGAAGCAACCACCTACCAACAAAACTTCATCACCTACGACGAAACCACCGACACCCACACCACCAACTGGACCAAACTCAAAAACCTCGGCATCGACATCGTCACCTACAACGAATGCAAAGAAAACTGGGACAACGCACCCAACCCCCAACACCAACTCGGATTCAACTGGCACGGACTCGACCACACCACCCAAACACACATCCTCAACCCCGACGCAATCATCGGCTGGGTCAAATACACCACCGGAGAACGATACGCACCCTACAACGGTGCACGCGACGGAGCATACTAACCTGATATACCACCCATAGGCGGAACCACATAAATCTCAACCAACCGCCAATTTTCGCTATAAACTCATGGAGGCATAAAATGGCTAACAGTAAGATTCACGTCCGTCCCAATGGTGAGCTCGGGCGGTGCTCTGCGAAGATTAAGTGCGACTATGCCGGTGAAGGCGCCGTCCACTTCGAAGGACCCAACGCCAAGCAAGAAGCTGACAAATTCCTCGAAGGCATCAGCGCCTACGAACACTACAAATCGGTCACCACCGAAGAACTCCGTGAGTCCAACCCCGAACTCGCTGTAGCATACGGCATCGACCCGGACATTGCCGCTTTCGTCGAAGGAAAGCCTAACAAGTACTCCGACAACCTCGCAGAAGATACGGAGCAGGAGCAGACCCCCGCACAAGAACAGCCTGTTGCAGAAGAAGCACCTATTGAAACTGCGCCTGCGCCTGCTGTTGAACCGGAAGTTGTAGAAGAGCCTGCCCCCGAAGCGGAAGTACCTGCTAAGCAGACTTCTCCCGTACCTTCGACTGAACCGACATCAGTGGAAGAGCCTGAACCTTCTACTGCCGGTGCAAAAGACAATGATGCGGTAGGAAATGTAGAAGCACCCGATGATGAACATACACGGGAGCTGGGACCTGGGGAATTTACTCTCTGGCGTAGAGCGTACCGTGAACGGTTGGCGAACGGCGAACCGCTCACCCCACGCGACCAGTTTGCTTACAACAACTCTTTTGCAATTGCCTACATGATTGACCATGAGCTTGGTGGGGAATATCAACTGCGCGATAACTTCAAGGAGATGATGAAACTTCCTGATGGTAGTATTCCTCTGAGTATGGTCAAAATTCGTAACGCTGGAATCCGAGCCGCCGCAAAACCTGACTACCAGGAGAACCTAGCGAGCACAGTCCTGGAACTGAACCCGAGCACCTTGAATGAGCTTGACCCTCACGACCCCCAAGACATGCCCTACGCCTATGAATTGTGGAACCAGGCAAAAATCGCAGGGCGCGGCGGGAGACCGAGCATGATTCCTAACCCCGACGAGCTGAGAGCACATGAAGCTACCATGCAAGCATTGAGATATGCTCTCATCAAAACTGAATGCGCCCAGGAGAAGAAGAATGTTCAATTCGTTAGCGATGATGAGCTGAAAGCTAAAACAGCTAACCGAAAGGGTGACCCTTTCTACCACAGATACGGCTTCAAAAACATGGACGAAAAATACTGCCAAGCTATCGCAGACCGATGGAAGGAAAACCTGAAGCCTGGCGCATACATTACTCTTGGAGGGTTGGACTCGGAAGTTTACCGAGCTACACCCGATGGGCGTCTGGTAACCTCAGACGGTAAGAACTGGGGAGCTATCAACTATGAACATGGGTATGTGGTGAGCAGTGATGGTCTCAAATTTGATGGCGGTTTGAGGATTTACAAATCCGCCGAAGACTTGGCTAAAAACTCCCTACCGCTGGGAGACCCCTATCACGATGAGGCTATCTCTTCCGCTGACCCCGGATACTTCAGCAAATGGGAAAACGACGAACGATTCCAAGAAGGATACGAAGCTAAGCTTAAATCCAACGCCTACAAAGCTGAAAAAGGTCGCCGCAACCATGTAGCAACTCAAGCATTTGAAGCCGTGATGCCCACACTCGATGATGCAGACGACGCTTACTACAGGTTGAACCGGCATTTTGGCTACAAAAATGAGCGGTGGGAACAAGGGAAACAAGGAGAGCTTGACCGCCGAGCACTCGCACGTGACATCTCCAAGTTCCTCAAAAAGCAGGTAGACGAAGGCAGTATCGACTACGTACCCACTCTGAAAACTATCGCAAAATCACACGAGCCGTCTTTGGAAGAGTTGAAACCGAAGAAAACTGTGGACGATGCGCTGGGCAACGAAGGAACCATTGCAGAGCGGGCATCTATCAGAAATGCTATCCATGCTAAACGTATCCGTCTTGGCTCACACCGCGAAGCTTTTGCTGATACTTTCGACCCTCGACCTGGTCAATACAACGCGGTTTCGCACCGCCGCCGCTCATGGGGTGAGAAAAAAGTCCCCGTATCACTCGCGCAAAACGGAAACATCGTTTTGACCCGGCAGTCGTATGACAGCCTGCCCCAAGTTTGGGTTGTGGTAGACAAAGAGAACAACAAAATGGTTCGAGCAACTGACTACGCGTACCCTCAAGGTAAACTTGCGAAAGATGCAAAAGATGCAAATGATGCTGAAGCATGCCCTATCCCCGAGGAAGCTGTAGAGTCTATTATTGCTCACTACGACAGCTACGGAGATAACGTCGAGACCAAAACCTTTGACGAAGCCTTGCAAGGTACCCGTGGCGAGAGCTACGTCTGGTAGACCAAGCTAAAGCTCGCGCCTCAGAAATACCTCATACTCTCATCAGGGTGTGGGGTATTTCTGATATATACACAGTAGCCGTAAGGTGTGACTTTTTAACGATAAATGAAACCCTCTGCACTTGTAATTCATTGCAGAAGAAATGAGATGAAAATGGCTAACAGTAAGATTCACGTCCGTCCCAATGGTGAGCTCGGGCGGTGCTCTGCGAAGATTAAGTGCGACTATGCCGGTGAAGGCGCCGTCCACTTCGAAGGACCCAACGCTGTTGCTAACGCTAATGCTTTCCAAGAGAAAGTGGCAACCTACATTGCACTCCAGGAGTCTGGCGGGAAGCTTCCTGCCGATGCAGAGTTCGATGAGGACATCGTTAAGTTTGTGAATGGTCAGGCGAACAGCTACTCCGGCGCAGATTTCGATGGGCGTAAAGCGTCAAAGCCGGACACTCCGCTGAATAAGCAGGAGATTGCTGAAATGCATGAAAATATCGCTCAGAAACTTCAGCGGCAAGAAGACCTGTCTGAGCGTGAAGAAGAGATTCTTGACCACACCTTTAGCTACGATGCGCTACTGGAACGTGAGCTCGCAGAAGACCCTCGTAAATGGGACGAAGATGAACATGCAGAACGCTTTGTTGGGGGCATCGTCAATTATGCAGAGCCTTCCAATGTCTTGAATGATATGAACATTGGACTCGGTGTCTACGCTGGTTCCTCGCCTCTGCGTCAGCAAGCTCTTGAAGATGCACTCACCATTGCAAAAGCCAAGGAGCTGTTGAAATACGACCCGGAAGACCTTCCGAATTACTCGAAGCTCGCTAAAGAATCTGCTGAGGAAGGTTACGACATTAGTGACCGCCCCGCACTGGAGAAGTACAAGTACGAGATGAACTGCCAGCTCCATGAATATGCTAAGGAGGTGGAAGAGTCTAAGTATCTGAAGGATATGGTTGAATACCCGTCAGATGAGACTGTCTTGGCTGATGCGCGCAAAGCTGATAAGCACTCTCTCTTTGACGTACCTGTCCCTAACCCGATTTTTGCTTCGTCTAGCGAGCTGAAGGAAGCTGAAACTACGGCTAAGCGTTGGAAAGAGCGTCTGAAGCCGGGCGCATACATTACCTACGGCAACATGGATGCGATGGTGTACCAGGTCACTGAAGATGGGCGCTTGGTTACCCCGGATGGGAAGAACTGGGGAGCTGTCAATTTTGAGCGTGGAATTGTCACTGATTTTGCGGGCGAGGAAATCCATCGCGACTCAGGTATCAGCATCTACGGTTCCGAGGAAGAGCTTTGGGAAGAGTCCACCGTGGCGGGTCGAGTGAATGCCAGTACGTACAAGAATTCGGCAGACCCTGGGACTATTAGTAAGTGGGAGGACGATGACAGATTCTGGCGTGCGTACAACACGCTGACTGCTGAGGAGAACTATAAGTCTGAGGTGGGTCACAGAAACCGGATTATGGCTACCGTGGCGGACAGGTTCTTGAGTGACAAGGCATCAGCTCAAGATACCTACAACATGCTGAAGAAGGACCTTGGGTACACCAACGATAAATATGAACGTTACACTGAAGCTGGAGGAATCAATCAAGGACCTGCCGGTCAGCGAGTTTTGAAGCGTGAGATGAAGAAATTCATCGACGCTGAGATTACAGCAGGTCGGTTGAACTACGACGACGCATCAGGACGGCTTGTGAAGGCTTCTAGGGGCTCGCTCGAAAGCTACAAGCCGAAGATGACGGTGAAGGAAGCTATTGGTGCGGGTGGAAATACTGCTGAGCAGGTTTCTATCCGCAATGCGGCTGTGCGTAAGCGTCTTCAGCTGGGCAGTCGTCATGTAAAGTATGCTGAGCTGATGGAACCTAAACCTGGGCGTGATAACTCTACATCGCACCGCCGTCGAGCCTGGGGTGGAGAAAAAATCCCCTTCAGTAAGGTTGAAAATGGGAACCTTATCGTTGAACGTGGCGGCGGCAGAAGAGCTTACGTCGTAGTGGATGCAAAGAATGGTATTGCTGTTCCGGTTAGCAACAACCACAAATCTCTGAAGAGAGAACAACTGGGTGACGACATTCAACGTTCTGAAGACTGGACAGCATTCCCGGCACCTGAGCAAGCAATCGTGCAGGCGGAAACTCTGTGGCGGTCAGCAACGGTGAATCGGCATAGCGCGACTATCCGCTACTTGGCGAACCAGCCTAATAACCAGTTCATCATCTGGTAATCTACTCTGATTCCTGACGAAGGCGGAGCTTCACATTCCTATCAAATGCGAAGCTCCGCCTTCTTGTGCAGGTGGTAAAATAGGGGCGGTACCTCATATTTATCTTTGGAAGGAAGTTACTATGCCCCGCAACCGGCGTCCTATTTTTACCGCTTCAAGGCTAACCAAGGACAACACTCATTCACGACCCGCCGCCCCTTATTCCCCGCTAAGGGTTTCTTTTTGGGAGAATCGCATGAGGGAACCGCGTTCGGGGGCTTTGAAAGCAACCGGCGAGGCTTTGGCTAAGCGAGTTGGTGGGGATAGTACTGGCGCTGAGGCGTTGGCGGCTGTAGCGAAGGATTTGGAACGTACTACGCAAAGAATTCCTACTGCCTGGGAAGTTTTGCTGGCTGTCAAGGTTATGCTGAGTTCACCGTTTTAGCTACTAAGGAGCTTACTATGGATTTTGTTGATGAGAACGGCGTTGTCGATGAGTCTCTTGAGTACGTGACAGGTCTGCCGCTTGTCTACCTACAGCGCCTAGATACAGGGCTTTTTGACCTACGAGGAATTCATGTGTGGCGTGAGAAGCAATCCGAAGATACCTCTGAGGAACTACCGTCTACCACCGGAACAAACTATGCTGAAGAGGAGTTCTTGGTTCCTTATCGGCGAGCTGAGGAACCCACCGCATCTAATGCAGAGACCTTGGTTCTACGACCTGAAGCTATGACGCCCCTCTATTGGCTGATTTCTGAATACATCGCACCAAAGACTGCTGGAGCGGTATTCACTGATGAGCAGATTACCCAGATAACTCAGTACTTTTTTGGAGCAACTGAGGACTGGATGAAGCCGATGATTACTCGCACCGGCACGAGTGAAGAAGGTATTATCCGCGACGCTGATTACACAACAGCGGCAGAAATGCTAATGCTGTGCGTATCCCATTTCCACGGGATTCCTTTGGAAAGCCTTCGCTACTCTGTCGAGCAGAGGGAAGTCACCGGGGAAGAGGTCGCTAAGATTATTGATGACACCTTCTATGAAGATTTGCAGGTCGCTCTCAACGGGTGATAAAATTTTCTCAATATTCAGATTCAAACCAACCAATATTGTTGGTATCGCCTGGATATTGTTGCCGGTTTAGCTCAGTGGTAGAGCAACGATTTCGTAAGTCGTGTGTCATCGGTTCGATTCCGATAATCGGCTCTTAGGCGGGTAGCTTTGGATAAAACAAAGCTTGCCCGCCTTTTTGGTTACCAGCAGACATTCTGGGTATGCATGATATAGAATTGTGAGTGCGCACCAGCTAGTATTGCAACGGTTCCTTCATAGAGGGAAGCTTGTTGCACCTTCGCTCTTAGGCGGGGCTACCCCTGCGGGTTTCGTGCACATTTTTCATTCAGATTTCCTATGAGGAGAAAGATTCTATTGGCTAAGAACACTAAGCGTTCCATGAAGAAGGCTTTGACCGCCAGTGTCGGTTTGGCATTGGTGAGTACCAGCTCAATCGCTGGTGCGGCTAACGCCATTGCAACCAATGATGCGCAACCGCATAACTTCGAGGGCGCTGTGTCTGCCGAGACTTACGGCAAGACCACCCAGAACATCCCCGTTGATTATTCTGCACTTGATGAGGCTGTGAAGGTCGCTGAGGCGCAGGGTATTAAGGTGTCTACTGGTGAGACTCAGGAAGTGACTGTCTCTTCTATGACTGAGGCTGAGGCTAAGGTTGCCGAGGCTAAAAAGGAAAGCGCCGCAACCATTGCTAAGTTGCGCGAGGCTGTAAAGGCTGTAGCCGACAATAAGGCTGAGAACGAGAAGGCTGAGAAGGCTAACGCTAACCGCTCTCAGATTGAGAAGCAGATTGCTGACATCAAGGCTGAGAACGAGAAGATTGCCAAGGAAAACGAGGAAGCTACTAAGCGATACAACGAGGCGAAGGCGGCTTACGACAAGCTGTACGCTGAGCAGGTAACTAACGCTGACCCGTACAAGGCTATCCATAACGCTGACAAGCTTGCTCTGGACAAGCCTTTCGAAATTGTGGACAGCCCGAACAACCTTGTCTCTATTAACGGCAAGGCTCCTTCCAGTTCTAACGCTGACCGTAGCGATTTCCCTGATAGCTGGTCATCCGAGTACGCTTACCGCTTCACTAACCTTGACCCGAACAACCCCAACCTGACTATGAAGTATAAGGGCGTCGCGGTTGATAAGGAAACTAAGCGCCCGCTGGATGCTGAGGTGAAGATTCTCCGCTTTGTCGATAACCCGGCAGGTTCCCCGGTGAACGCCGATGGTTCCGCTAAGTGGCAGAACATGTATGATGTCTATTCTTCCTTTAATGACATTGTTGCAAAGCAGAAGGTATATGCTTCTGAGGTCCAGCTGACCTACACTTACAGTGATACTGGTGAGAAATACGAGAAGAAGATTTATGATACCGTTGGCTCTCTGAACGCTCAGGAAAATAACGGCACTGAATCCGCTGTTCGTTACGAGTTCACCGCACCGGGTAAGGGTGTTATCGCCACCTATGTCAGTTCTGAGTCGCGTATCGCGCCTGATGCTCAGAAGGTTCACGGTACTGCTTCTCAGCTGGTAGACCGTGGCTTCTACATCAAGGCTGGTTCGAACCAGGGCGGCGCAGTGTTTGACGAGAACGACGACGCGTTGAAGTACCTGGGTGTCACTTACCTGATGGAGAATGGTGGCACGTTCTTCTTCGGCACTACTGGCAATGAGGGTGTGCCTGGCACTGACGGTGTTATTGGTGACCCGCAGAACACCGGCGCTTCCCGCTACAGCGATTACTCAATCGACGCTTCCTACAACCACCTGATGTTGAGCGCCAACACTGTTGCGCCTACCGCTATTGCTCCGGTGAAGCCTCAGCTGAAGCCTCTGAAGCCTGTCCCTGAGCTCCCTCCGGTGGTTAAGCCTACCCCGAAGCCGGTTCCCGAGGTTAAGGTGAACAAGAAGGTCATTAAGCTGGCTAACGTTGCACCTGAGAAGACCGTTGCGAACGAGGACATTGTTATTCCTGCTGGTAACGATTTGCCGACTCAGACTGTCACCGGCAATACTGGGGTGAAGGCACCTGAGCAGTTCTCCATCACTGACCTCTTGGAGTACGCGAAGGACGGCGACGGCAACTGGCGTGCACTGGTTTCCATCACTGAGGATAAGCTCAAGGTTGTGGACGCTGACGGCAAGGACGTAACCAACCTCTTCGACATCAAGGTTGAGAAGGGTAAGCTTATCTCTGGTACTGGCACTGATTTTGATGGTCATGTCGCTGATGTGGTTACCGCTACCGCTAAGGAGCCGGGTAAGCTGAGTGTGAACACTTCTTACTCTCTCAAGGTGGAGTCTAAGTCCCTGAACGACTTTAAGGCTGACGAGATGCGCGACCTTGGTGTTGTGACCATCAACAACAAGCCTATCGTGACTTCCATCCACCGTGTGAAGGAAATTACTGGTCAGGTGAATAAGGAGCTGACGACTCCCGCATCTGAGGTGAAGCCGGGCGCTACCTTGCGTTGGAAGGCTCAGGCTAAGAACTCCTCCGGTGCAGACATGGAGAAGGCTGTTATCTCAGAGTTCCCTGATAACGCCCAGTTCGATATTGCTTCGGTGAAGTTCCTGAACACTAACGGTCGTGGTGTCGTGAACGGTAACACTTGGGAGATTGGCGAGCTCAAGGCGGGTGAGACTGTCGAGTTTGAGGTTGAGGTCACTCTTAAGAATGACCTCGATATGTCACGTGTCGCCTCTGAGGGTATTCTCAACACCATCGTGCTGACGAACAACCCTACCCCGGAAGACCCGACCCCCACGAATCCTCCGAAGGAGTGCCAGGTGAACGCCACCGTGGATGAGGATACGGACGGCTGTGACATGACGGTCACTAAGGTCACCCCTCCGCCGGTAACCCCCGAGACTCCGAAGCCTAACGAGCCCACTGAGCCGTCTAAGCCCGAACAGCCCAAGACGATTGAGAAGGTGACTGCTGAGACTGGTAGTACCGGTTATGGCACGGCTGGTCTTGATGCACGCACCGCTGGAGGTATCGGTTTGTTGCTTCTGGCTGGTGCAGGCGCAGGCGGTCTTGTTGTGAAGCGCCGCCGGGACGCGAAGGCATCTCAGGAAAGCTAATTACTGAGATGCTGATGCTTGTGCTACAATTGTTGTAGTGAGTGAACAATGGACACCCCCTCTACACGATGGTTGTGTAGAGGGGGCTCTCTTTTACCTGCTAGTGGCTAAGAGGAAGTTGATATACTTTTCGTGGTTAATGTTTTAAGTGCTGACCACGTTAAGCATCGGTTCACTCTTTGTCAGTGAGCTGATGATTGGTTACGGTACGGTCGTTAGCCCTTACCAGGGTTCACCTGTGGCGTGTATTCATTCCCGCCGTTCTTGAGGCTACTTCTACCCACATGAGGCTGGTTACCTGCTGGGTGTGACTAGTGGATAGGATTGGGAATGTTTATGGTTGGTAGTGCTTCCGCACCCACCGGTGCTGGTTCGTAGCTGGCTGAAAAGCCCCTACCCTTCTGCGAGTTGGTTGTCGCGGAGGATAGGGGCTTTTCTAGTTTGGCTGGTTATCCGATGGTGTTGGAGGCTCCGGGGATAGCCTGTGCACCTGCCTTGGCGTATTGACCGTGGTTCTTCTGCTTCACGTGCAGGATGATTACCTTGTTGCCGGTGTAGGCGGCGTTAGGCTGGTAATGCTTGAACCCTTGGATGCGGGTGTTGTAGTTTGCTTCGAGTGCTTGGTAAGCGGTTTCGATGCTAATCACTCGGAGCCCATTGTCGAGGATGTCTCGTTCGTTACCTTTGAGCTCGGGGGATACCGAGGCGTATTCCTGCCCGTCATCTGCGACGTCGTCCACGATGATGTACTGAGAGTAGTTACTCTTAGCGAGCGCCCCATTTTCTTCCTGGCTGGGTGCCGGTTGGATGAGGTACCGGGTCTGGTTTGCGGCGACGATACTGGTTGCAGAGATAGTGGGTGCGGTCTTGAGGTTATCAAGCATTTCCTTCAGCTTCTGCTTATCCTCATCGGTCGCTTCTTCATTGTGGGCAGGGTTGGGTACTACCGGGGTGTCAGCTTTAGCTTCTTCTTCTGCGGGGGTGTCAGCGTTAGCTGTCGTGATGGTGCCGGGGGTCTGTTCCTCGGTTCCGAGCATGCCGGTGGAGTAGTCGTTGCCCTGTGCGCGTTTGGGGTGTTCTGCATCGCGGCTCGGTTCGAGGGTTACCGGTGCCGTGGGTGTGGGGCTGGCAGTATTAGTGGATGTCTGAGTAGCTGTTTCGGTCGGGGTGGGTGTAGTGGCAGTGTTTGCGTTTTCTGCACTACAGGCGGAGAGGGTGAGGGTGAGAGTTGCGAGGGTGAGGGTGGCGAACTTTTTCATAAAGTATTCCTTCATCGGCGTTATTGGCGGGCAGTGTCCTTTCTGCGGCAATTGCGTGGAAAGGAAAGTATTTTCTGCCGTGCCTTAATTTTAGAGCATATCGGCTATGATTGGGGGCATGAACGATGATTATGAAGTTGCGAACAAAAAGACTACTGCATCGAACAGGTCAAGGAATAAGGTCTCACGGCGAGCGCTACTGGTTGGTGCTACTGCCGCTGGTGTTGGTGCGGTAGCTGGTGGTGGGTTGTTGTGGTGGCGTCCTTTTGTGGGGTCGGATGGTTCTGTGAGGGTTCCTTATACGGCTGTGCATCGTGATGCTGTGCCTGTGGGTGTTTCTTCGGCTGGTGAGCCGGTGTATCAGCCTGTGGGTGATTCTGAGGGGGAGAGGATGCAGGTGTTGGATGATTATACGTTGTATGCTCCGATGCCGTCGGAACAGGTTCGTGACCGGAAAGAATGCAACAATAAAGCATCCGGTATCATCCCTGCGGGGGTGCCGGGCTTCGGGTGGCTTATCCCTGAACTGGGGGTCGGTACCAAGGTGGTTGCGAGCGGGTCGTCTGCTGGGCGGCTAGTATTACCGGTGACCACCGATGGTTCCGGTGTCTGGTATGCGCAGTCTAGCCCACTAACTGCTGTGGAGGGTTCTACTATTCTTGCGGGGCATGTGAATCGTCGGAATTATTATTTGTCGCCTTGGGGGTATTTGCATCGGTTGCGTGGGTGTGAGCGTTTGTTTTTGGGTGATGGTGTTGGGGGTGTGTCTGAGTGGTGTGTTTCTGATGTTTTTACGGTGCCGCAGAGTGAGTTGGGTGGGGTTGCTGGGATGTGGGACAAGGGTGGTGTGCGGTCGTTGTGGTTGGTGACGTGTTCTGGTCGTCAGGTGGGGGAGGATGGTGCCGCCGCGTCTGGTAGTACGTTTGGGTTTGGGTATGAGTATAATCTCGTGGTGCGGTGCGTGCCGTGTGTGTGATTTTGTGGGCAAACGAAGGTAGAATTGGTGTGTTAAGTTTTGTATTTTTTGAAGGGTGAAAGTTATGGCTTTTATTTTGACTCCGTCTCGCCGTCAGGTCCTTACTTCTCCTTGTGAGCTTGTGCGTGAGGTTTTGGGTGAGCGTGTTGAGGGTACGTTTGATGAGGTGGTGAAGCCTCCGTTTACTTTGGAGTCTGCTGGGATTAGTGACCTTGATGTTTTGGATAAGCTGAACATTGAGGTTATTGGGGAGAACGCTACGGCTATTTTGGGCCTTGTCCGTGCGGAGGGTGACCGTTCGTGGGATGAGTATGCGTTTGCTGTGGCGAAGATTTATGCGTGGGCGGCAGAAGAAGCATACTGGCGCGATAGAACTTTCGGGTTGGCTTCGTCTCCTGTTGATATGTTTGCTAGTGTCGGTCTGATTCGTGCTTCGGTGCCTGTTTCTGATGAGCGTGCTTCTTCGTTTGAGGGTATGCTCTGGTTGGGCTTCTCTAATTTCATGGTTGCTCGGCAGGCGTTGGGTGCGGAGAAGGCGGCATTGTTGTATTGGGAAGCTTTTGAAGCTCGCCGTAAGGGGCTCTCTACGAAGGAAGGGTAAAGCCGATTGTTTACTGGTTTGCTCCGTGTTGTACGTAAGGAACAGGATAAAGGTAAGGTTCGCAACCCGAAGCCTGTGGATGAGGTTCCTTTGGTTGAAGGGGCTTCTAACCAGGTAGATACTACGATGATTCGTACAGTACCTGCTGATGTGAGTCGTGTGCAGTCTGGTGGTATTGGGACGGGTGGCTCGGGTGGCTCTCCTCTGATTCGTCCGTTGCAGTTCTAAGCGTCCTGCCTTTTTTGTTTGGGTGCCCTGCGGGTCAGCTATCTGAGCTAGCTTGCGGGGCACCCTTTTACGCATTGTTTACAGTAAGTGAAATAAGATACAATGGGTGGGAACTTCCCAACCTGCCTTATGCTCGTTTAGCGTAAGGTGTAAACCCAAGAAAGAGAGTGAAGCAGTATGTCTGAATCCGCTAAGGAACCCGAGCAGGTGCAGGAGACCGGCAAGGAGGCGTGTAAGGCTCCCGATAACTGCCCGGTGGGAGGCAATCACCTCCACCGTGTTGAAGACGCGGACAGCACCCAGCAGGATGCCACCTGCACCGAGTGCAACCCCAGCGACACTGAACCTGAAGGAACTACTGGCTTCCTCAATGCGCTGATTGGCAACCCGGAGAAGGTGCACAACATCTACAAGTACACCACCTACTTCACCAGTCTCCTCAGCATCCTCCTGATGTCATTGGCGCTGGGCACCGGATTCGCACAGTTCTACGTCCGGCAGGGCGTCACCGACTACGCCGAAATCCTACCCCGCACCGCCATGATGGTCGGCTGGTGGTTCGCAATCCTCGCAATCACCACCATCCTCCTGGCACTCACCAACAACATGAGCACCCCGCTCCTTAAGCGACTCAAAGGCATCCTCAAAGCAGTAGGAGTCATCATCCCGATGGTCGCCCTCGGAATCATCGGTGGAGCGCTCTTCGGTGCGACCCTCGACGATAAAGCCGCCGCACTCATCAGCGACACCAGCCTCATCTGGGCGTTCATCCTCGGCGCCACAGTACTGATTTCCCAACTGCTCACCACCAACTTCTTCCTCAACCTCGCCGCCAACCTCCTCAACAAAGAAGACACCAGCACCAAGTAACTACACCACATAGCCAACACCAGAGGCTCCCAAGCCCCGTTCCACATCTGCACCACAACAGCGGAAACAAGAACAGGGCAAGGGAGCCTCTTCTGCTATTCCAAACACATGACACTCTACGTATTCGACAACCCCAACCTCACCAGCACCCCCACCAACCTACTCGACAAACAAACCCAACAACACCTCAAAAAACTCCACCAAAAAGGACTCATCAAAACAATCCCCCACAAAAGCACCCCCACCCTAAAAACCATCAACACCACCACCTACACAGGACTCACCCAACAAACAACCCCCTACAACCCCCTCCCCACCAACAAACCCAACGGACACACCGCAATATCCCTCTTCGCAGGAGCAGGCGGCTCAGCACTCGGACTCGAAAAAGCCGGATACACCATCCACCAATGCTACGAACTCGACAAAACCGCAGTCACAACCCTCAACACCAACAGACCCACCTATAACACCACACCCACCGACATCACCACCACAAACTTCACCCACCTCAAAGAAACCATCGACCTCATCGAAGGCGGATTCCCCTGCCAACCATTCAGCCACGCAGGAAACCGAGAAGGACTCAACGACACACGCGGCACACTCTTCCACCACTACCTCCGAGCAGTCCACGAAACCGAACCCAAAGCCTTTATCGCAGAAAACGTCCCCGGACTCCTCACCAACGACAAAGGCAACACCTGGAAAACAATCCACCACGCATTCACCCAACCCACACCCACAGGAGCCACATACACCATCCACCACAAAGTACTGCGCTCGCATTGGCTTGGGATTCCTCAGAAGCGTGACCGGCTCATTATTGTGGGTATCCGCAATGACCAACGCAACCCGGAGGGGTTTGAGTTCCCGGTCGAGCAGGAACATGTTGTAACTTTGCGTACTGCGTTGCAGGGTGTTCCTGAATCGGTGGGTGTTTCCTATAGTGATGCGAAGTACGAGATTATGCGTCAAGTACCTGAAGGCGGCAATTGGAAAGATCTGCCGAAGGAGCTTCAGGTGATGCTTACCAATGGGAAGGGTGGGGTAGACGGCTCGTACTCTGGCACGGCGAAGCGTTTGGCTTGGGATGAGCCGTCGCTGACGATTCTGGCGTCCCCTGCACAGAGGAGGACGGAGCGGTGCCACCCGGAGCATACTCGACCTTTGACTGTCCGTGAGGCGGCACGTGTGCAGACTTTCCCTGATGAATGGGAGTTTGCTGGAGGTGTGACTGCTCAGTACCGGCAGGTGGGCAACGCTGTCCCTCCTAGACTTGCATATTTGGTAGGGAAACAGGTGGAAAAGCACCTTATGTAATCGGGTTGTTGCGTGCGGCGGAAAAGTTGTGCTATAGTTCTTTTATTGCGGCTGTAGCTTAATGGTAAAGCCTCAGTCTTCCAAACTGATTACGCGGGTTCGATTCCCGTCAGCCGCTCTTCGCGCCGTAGGTGCTTGGAAAGCTCATCCCAGCTGGGAAGCTCAAGCTCCTACGGTGCCACTTTTTGCATAAACAAAGAAACACTAAACGATTTGAGGAATCTCATGGAAGAAACCATCACTCTACGTAAGTTCACCTGCTCGGTCACCATCAACGACGACAGGGCGAACCCTACAACCAGCCGAATCTTCGCTACCAGCGACCAGCAGGACACCATCAAGAAGTTCATGGGGGACGTCCTGGGCACCACCACTGACTTGGACATCAGCAACGAGCCGTTCAGCATGCCCCTGGTTGGTAGCTCGCCCGATGTCTACGCAATCATTGATGCTTCCCCTACGGGTGACGGTTCCAGATTCCCGGACGAAATGGTAGTCTGCGACTTGGATGTAAGCTCTATCCCGCAGGCACCGGAGACTCTGTATGACATCCTCTTTGGGTACACTGGCGCTGACCGTATCACCCACATCAACAGCTGGTATGCGGCGTTCAACACCCAGTAAAGTTGCGTACAGCAACCTCCTGATATATAGTGGGAGGTGTTGCAGGGGGTTGAGTTACACCCACGCCCAACACCTTGCAACATTTGGAGTCGTGCCAGAGCTGGCTTATTGGGCCTCACTGCTAATGAGGTAACGGCATTATCGTCGTTCGCAGGTTCGAATCCTGTCGGCTCCGCTGTCAGTAATCCTTAGCTGGGATATGACAAAACCCCCGCAACTCTTCATTGAGTTGTGGGGGTTCCTTTTTGCCTAAGAATCAGTCCCGAGCCGGAGGTTTCTCAGTTACGGCTGTTGATTCTGCCGCTAAAATGTTTGCCGCCGCTTGAATCAGCGCTCCACCGAGGTAGACAGCCATAGCCCCAAGCTCGTCCTCACGGCGTGCACCGTCCATCACCGCCAGCAGAGCCACGAAACTGTAAACCAGGAAAGTCGCCAACACCAAGCCTCTCTGCTCGACCGGTACCCGCACGCTACCCCATACCGAGCACATCACCACGCTAAAAGCCAACAGAGGCACCACAGGGCTACCCAGTACCGTGGAAGCCCACACCCCAGCCACCACGTACACCGACACCCCCAGAAACAGGGTAACTGCATCAACAATATTTAAAACCTCTACCGGTCGGCGGCGAAAAAAATCAACAAAAAACATCAAAACCCAGCCCAGGAGCAGACAAAAAATAACGCCACCCCCATATCAAAAACCAACCCCTCAAAACAGTGCCCACCAGCCAGAATGGATACTATATAATGTTTTCCAGAGCAAGAAACCAGCCCACTAACAAAAAGGGAACCACACACTCATGAAACTCATCGAAAAAATCCTCCGCATCGGCGAACGAGCACACGAACGACACGCCAATCAACTAACCGACGCAACCCTGTCCCTAGAGGACACCTACGCCAAAATGACCAATGAAGAGCTTCAGGCGCAAACTGAGGAATTCCGGGAACGCCTAAAGGATGGGGAGACCACCGACCACATCCTCCCCGAGGCGTTCGCAGTCGTCCGAGAAGCCTCTTACCGCACCCTGAATAAGCGGCAGTACCCTGTACAGCTCATGGGTGGCATCGCCCTACACCAAGGACAAGTCGCCGAAATGGGCACCGGTGAGGGCAAAGCCGTTTCAGTCGGGACACTCATCCCCACACCTGTCGGTGCTGTACCTGCCGGAACTATCCGACAAGGAGACACCATTTACGCTGGCTCCGGTCAGCTAACATGCGTCCTTGGAGTATTCCCCCAAGGCACCAAGCGCGCATGGAGAGTAACCCTTGAAGACGGCAGGTTCATTGACTGCGACTTGAACCACCTGTGGGACGTACAAGCGTACGGCGAACGAAACTGGCGCACCCTCAACACTAAAGAAATGGTGAAACTCCACAAAGAAGGCGTAGACCTTTATCTGCCCCGCAACGGTGCAGTAGCATTTGCACTAGGCGGCGTCTCCCACCCCGCACGCACGATTGAGAGTATACCGTGGCAGGAACGCATCTACCTCGGATGCTCCTCCGCTACAGAGAACAGTGAAGACTCCGACGCATGGGCTATCCTCAATAACCTGATTAGTCGAGGGATTATCACTCAGGTCACCGACCGACTAGACAAAGACCTCCACCACTACCACCTAGACACGAAGAAAGCACACGAGGTGGAAGGCAACCTTACCCCCATCCTTGCCCGCACCATCGCACCCGAGATTCCTGTAGGCGTATCCAACCCCGTAGGCTCTGCGGAACAAACCAAGATTCTACTCGCACACACAAAAAACGGGTTCGACGGCGCCCACGAAGCGTGGTGCGAAGCTAACGCTCAAGCTATTGCATGGTGCGCCCGTTCACTAGGCTATTCTGCAACTATTGTTCCCTCGCGTGAGGGTTCCGTTTTGCCGTGGTCTGTACGAGTAAACAAGCACCCTTCACCTCGGGTAAAAATCGTCTCTATCCGAGATACCGGTCGGGACGTTGAGCAGGTCTGCTTCAAGGTCTCTGACCCGTCACACCTGTTCCTCGCCGGTGACCATGTCGTCACCCACAACACCCTAACAGCAGTCGCACCCCTGTACTTGAATGCGCTCGCTGGTGAGGGCGCTCATTTGGTGACGACGAATGATTATTTGGCTCGTGAGCAGGCTGAGCAGATGGGGCGTGTGTTTAATTTTTTGGGGCTCTCGTGTGATGCGATTCAGGAGAGCATGGATTCTGATGCCCGCCGGGAGGTGTACTCCTGTGATGTAGTGTATGGGACGAATAATCAGTTCGGGTTTGATTATTTGCGTGATAATTTGGTGCGTGACCCTGCTGAGCGTGTTCAGCGTGGGTTGAATTACGTGATTATTGATGAGCTGGATTCGATTCTTTTGGATGAGGCGACGACGCCTTTGATTATTTCTGGTGCGGCTGAGCTGTCTGAAGAGGCAGAGCGGTGGTTCCTTGCCTCCGCGCACTTCGTGAAGACGCTCACCCCGGACGTCCACTATGAGGCGGATAAGAAGATGCATACGGTCAAGTTCTTGGATGCTGGCTTGGATGAGGTTGAGAACTACTTCGGGATTGATGGTGAGAACCTTTTCGGAAAGCACAGCGAGCTACTGACGTTCCTCAACGCCTCCCTTCAGGCGCATGCCCTGTTCGATAAGGATAAGGACTACGTCATCCTTAACGGTGAAGTGATGATTGTAGACACCCACACCGGACGCGTGCTCCCCGGTCGCCGCTTCAACGGCGGTATCCACCAAGCAATCGAAGCGAAAGAGCAGGCTAACGGCAACCTGGAAGTCGCTATCAAACCGGAAACTCCGACGACCGCAACCATCACCCTCCAGAACTTCTTCCGACTCTACAAGAAAATGTCAGGTATGACCGGCACCGCCGCATCCGAATCCGCTGAACTCGCAGACACCTACGACCTCGTCGTACGCACCATCCCCCCGAACAAACCCAAACAACGCATCGACCTGCACGACGAAATCTACATCTCTGAAACCGAAAAATTCGAAGCAATCGTCAGAGAAATCAAAGACCTCCACAACAACGCCGAAGGAACCTACACCACCCACGACCACAAAACCCTCCCCCTCGTACAACCCATCCTCATCGGCACCACCTCCGTCGCCGCATCCGAACGCCTCTCACGCTTGCTCACCCAAGCAGGCATCAACCACAACGTCCTCAACGCAAAACACATCGAAAAAGAAGCACACATCATCGCCCAAGCAGGCAGACTAGCCGCCGTCACCGTATCCACCAACATGGCAGGACGCGGCACCGACATCCTCCTCGGCGGCAACCCCGAAATGCTCGTCCAAGAACAACTCACCATCCAAGGACTCACCCCCAAACACACCCCCCACGCCTACAACGAACAATACAACGCACTCCTCCCCACCCTCGAACGCCAAGTAGCAGAAGAAGCCCAACTCGTCCGCAACCTCGGAGGACTCTACGTCATCGGCACAGAACGCCACGACTCCCGCCGAATCGACAACCAACTCATCGGACGCTCAGGACGCCAAGGAGACCCCGGAAAAAGCAAATTCTTCCTCTCCCTCGACGACGAACTCTTCCGACTCCACGGCACCCACGCACGCCAAAAACTAACCACCATCATGCAACCCACCCCCAACGAACCCCTCACCGGAAACACCCTCACCAAAAGCATCGCCGAAGCACAAGCAAACATCGACGGACAACACCGCACCCAACGCAAAAACACCCTCGAATACGACAACGTCCTCAACGCCCAACGCACCTGCATGTACAACGACCGAAACACCATCCTCACCGCAACCGAACAACAAATCCACACAACAGCCCAAAAATTCATCACCCACACCGTACAAAACACCACCCAAAACTGGCTCAACACCCTCGGCACCCACCCCGACGACTGGAACCTCAACACCCTCTGGAAACACCTCCACACCGAACTCAACTGGACACCCACCATCACCCCCCAAGACATCCACCAAACCTACCCCAACCCCAACACCCTCACCGCAGAAACCATCACCAACGAACTCACAGCAGAAGCAAAACACCACTGGAAAGACCTCACCGCCAAACACCCCGAAACCATCACCCAACACGCCCGAGAAGCAATCCTACAAACCATCGACCAAAACTGGACAGCCCACCTCGCCAACCTCGACTACCTCAAAGACGGCATCGGACTCCGGGCACTCGCACAAAAAGACCCTAAAATCGAATACAAGATTGAATCAGCAGAGCTCTTTGGCGAGATGAATGAACAGGTGAAAAAAGAATTCACCCAGCTCGCACTCGGACGGCTCTAAACAAAGAAGCAGTGCCACCTCCCACAAGGTGACACTGCTTCTTTCATAAATAATTTTAGTGTGGTACTATAGATATAAATCAGTTCCCAGCTAAGGAAAACATCATGTCTAAAGACCCCACTAACAAACTACCCACCAAAATCCGAATCATGCTATGGCTAACCGTTGTAGCCTTCATCGCCTCCTGCGTAGCAATCACATTCACCATCACTGATGGAAACCCCTACGCTTTCTGCGCATTCATCATCACCGGAATCTTCTCCCTTATCACCTGTCACTACGCAGAAATGTGGTACCGAACCCACAAAGCCACCCATACCGCCAAACAGTAGCAAAAATTTCAGGCACCACTTGAACCTAAGCTACAATAGAAGGACGTTACCCCGCTTGACAGAGGTAGCGTCCTTCCTTGCACACAACCAAAAACAAAAACTACAGGAACAAGCCCATGAACAAAATCACCGAAAACAACACCAACGAACCCCTCTGGTACCTACAAAACCAACACGCCCTATACAGCCAGAGCGCACCCAACCACTACACTGAAACTAAATCTTATCTCTCCGCACAAGCGCACACCTGCCCCTGCGGAACTAATGGACTAAACCTCAACTCTAACTGCATCCTCTGCCAGTACCGGCACTATTGGATACACACAGCGGGATTTGCCCATAGTGTCTGGGACGAATATGCGCCCACACGGACAAACCCCACCTGTTCATCCTGCCCTGCACAGCCCGCAAGCTTCACCCCTGGATGCATCGAATGCGCCGCACGCATCAACAGCCAAAAGCCCAACCAGAACTACCCCGACTACTGCGACCCTCGTACACAAAAACAGCTCCTCAACGAAGCCGTTTGGAGCAACCTCTGTACATACTGCCACGCACCGGAAAGCCTCTTCACTCCCGGATGCCACGGATGCCGCACCCGCTACCGCCTATTGAAGAACTTCAAAGCAACTAGCGTGTTGCAGTCCCTCACGGGCGTCTGTGACCACAGCGAAGAATGCTCTATCAATTGCGTTTTCTGCAACCTTATTCAGGCTGGCAATACCCTCATTCCGAATGGCGAATACCGGCGACTGTGTCATAATCACGAGACAGCGGTGCCCTCTTCAGAGGAAACAGCCACGGTAGAGCAAGGGGTTATCTTCGAGTCCCCTATCCGCTTCGAGGATGTGCGTGCTTGGAAGCCGCCTAAGCCCAATAAGCGTATCCCCAAGATTGTCTACAATCCTACAAAGTACGTACGCCAGTTCCCCAAGGCGCCCCATCTGATGCGACCTGGACGGGCGACCCGGAAGCTCCAGCGGAAGCCTATCCCTGCGCTTCCCCCCGCTGGGTATTGCAAGTCTTGCGGGTGCGACAGCACTCTCTACACCGAGGGTTGTATCACCTGTCAAAATCGGCACTTTGCCAAATGGAGTAGAAAACAGCCCACGCTGTATGCAGATTGGTTTGACTATCAGGAGCTCACTACTGTGAAGCATCAAGTATGCTCTTCCTGTGGTACGCCTATGCATCTTTATCAGGATGGTTGCAGTGCGTGCTTTGAGAGATACGGGCTTCTGCCGCAGAACACTCTCATCAAGTACCCCACACCCCAGGATATTATCACTTTCACCAAGGCACGCTGGAAAGCATCGGAGAAGAGAGCTTTCAAGCAGATTTCCCATCTTCCCCAGTAAATAGGGAACCCCTACTACCAGATGCGTAGTAGGGGTTTTCTTTTCGCTCTAATCAGTCAAGACGTATTCTCGTTCCGCTTCGTTGAATGCAGGGCGGTAGACGGGGCTCGGGTTTGTGAGCATCTGAAACACGTACTCTTCCAACTTGCGAGCTTTGATTTCTTCCTTACGTGCAGAACGTGCACGCTTCTTCATGCTGACCGGGTCGTAGGACTCTCGCTGGCTCATTTCGTCACGACGCTTAGCGGCGTTACGGGAGGCACCACGTGCGGCGAGCATGCTCTTGTAGGGGTTGAGGCGGAAATTACGGATGTATGCCGCCCAGGGGTTGTACTCGGGTGCGTTACCTGCACGGCGAACCATCTTGGGGTAGACGACGTTACCAATAGCGAGGACATCGAAGAATACCTCGCAATTGGCACCTTCACGGTCTTCAACCCAATCGAAGCAAGAGAAGAATTTGGAGTCGAGCTCGTCGCCCCTGTTCATCTTCTTCTTGGCACTTACCGGCTTGTCCACAATGATGAAAATATCCTCATCACTTTCTTCTGTAGCAGTGCCTACTGCAAGCGAGCCAAAGTAGCCATAGGCAACGATTGATTCAGGGGAGTAGCCCTTGCGCGTAGCTTCATTAACTACGGTCTCCCAGGCAGGGGTAGGGAAATCCTTCATGTCTATTCCTTTGGTGAGGTGGTTCTGATATAGAGTTCAAGTCTTTGAACATACCTATAGTACCACACTGAAGTAAAGTCCGCAATGTGAAACTGCATGATGTGCATTTTTATTCACTTTGAATAGTTGCTATATTTTGAAAGGACCCAAGTGGTGCACTCTTAGTGATATGGGCAACCAGCAAAGCACCTAGTGAAAAATATTTTTCATGCAGTGCACGCTAAACCTTCACTTTAACAAAGAGTGATGCTATGGATAAACATTAACCTTGTCAGTAAAACTATACCAGCATTGGAAGAAAATACATGAAGCCTCGAAAGCTCTATGCAGTAGCTCTTGCAACCGCATCCCTTATCCCTACCACCTTCGCATCTGCCGCCGAAGCAGGTAGTAATCCTTGGGATAATCACCACGGACAAACTGCTCCGACCAAGACTATCAGCACCAGCAACGGTAAGCCTTGCCTTGTCACCGGATACCGCAATGTGCCGCTCAACGCCGACGGCACCACGGTAAATGGATTCTGCTTCAACAACGCTGACCCGACCCACGAAGTGCTTGCACCCTATGCCCCGGTCGATGCCTCCAAGACAGTGGCAGACCTGCACAAGGTAGAAGATACAGGTATTTGGGGTTCTGGTCAGCAGGTAGCTCGCGATACTTTTGCGTACAAGGAGCTCCCGGATAACACCCCGGTGCTCGACAATAGCCAGAACATCAATTCCCAGCACCTCGTCTACTCTCGCACCATCAATAAATGGCTGACCGCTGAGAACGTGAACCGGGGCGGTGCTGGTCAGGAACTTATTCCCACTATCACTGTAGACTCGTCAAACCCGAATCAGGAATACGTTGAGGTAGTCTCTCGCGACAACCGTGCCCTCACGAACGAAGCAACCCGGCGTCTTACGATGGGCTCTAGACCCATCCCGACTTGGTATTTGAAGCACCCCAACCCCTCTGGGGATAAGGCTTTGGCGACTTATGATGTTGCGAGTGGTCTGTGGACGTCCATGTTCCATGTCATGCAGGACGCACCTGCGCAGACCTACTCAACCACTGCCACCATCAAGATTTCCGAAGACGGAACCGTACCCAATGTTGAGAAGTGGATGGGCGCTAAGGATGAGTCCGCCCGCCAGAAGGTGAACTATGACACCGCCTACTTCACTAGCGCGCCCGTAGAAGGTAAAGCGCAGACCATTGACAAGGCGAGTGCACAGTTGCAGGCTGTTCCTAGTGCAAACACTACCGCCAAGGATGGTCTAACCCCGGTCTACACCCCGAATAACCACGTGTCCCCTTACTCGGCAGGCGATACTATCACGGTGCAGGCATACTCTCGTGACCTAGAGTTTGACCGGGATATGCGGTACCCCGTGGGGCGTGGTCAGACTTTCCGGTTGGTGAATCCGGTTGATGGTGTGTCTATTGATGCGCATACTGGTGCTATTACTGCTACTCGTGCGGCTGTCGAGAAGGCGGGCGGTACCCTGAACGTTCAGGTTGAGGCGGATTGGACTCCGGTTATTAAGTATTCTTCGGGTGGTTACATTCCTGCTAAGCCCAACTTTGGTGGTATGGGTGAAAACAACTATTGGTTGAACCTCATCTCTGGTACGTCGTCTGTGGTGGGTATGGCGAATGAGAATACGCAGATTGGCATTGATGAGCTTCGTAGCGGCAAGATTAATCACGCTCTGTCGGTGACTTTCCCGAATTATCAGAAGGGCGCGTCTTTCCCTGCGAAAATGGCGGACGGTAATATTGACACCGCTAAGTACCCGGAGGCTCCGCACGCGGGTCAGCGTTGGCGTTTGCCGAAGGACTTTGACACCGATGGCTACTTGCGTTCCATTGACAAGACCGACGACGCTATTCTGCGTATGCAGATTGAAGCCGCTAAGGAGTACGGCGGTATTGTGACTGACCGCAACCTCGCCACCATTGCGTTTAACTTCGAGTCTGGCTGGTCTTACGCACCTGCCGCACGTGAAGGCAAGAACATTTACATGGATGAAACCGTGGAAAATGGTTGGCTCAAGAAGATGTTTGACAAGCATACTGGTGGTAATGCGGCGTTCCCGTGGCAGGCTGTGCAGTGGATGCCTGTGAATTATGCTGAGCTTCCTGCGGGCTCTAATGGTCAGCAGAACACTCTTGTGAATTATGCGGCGGACGCTATTCCTGGTGACCTGCATGTGCGTACCTATCTGCCCGACCGTGTGCATGAGAATGGTTACATTGGTCACACCACCCATACGGGGAGGGACGCAACCACCTACACCGTCAGTGACGGCTTCTGGGTGAACAACATGCGTTTCGACTTCGAGGAAACCCCTGGCTTCACGGGTACCACTCAGACTGATAATGGCATTGTGCAAGCCGAGGAGTTGGGTCTGACTATTACCCCGACCCGCGAGGGCGTATCCACCCCTATGCACCTGATGACCGAGAACCTGCGCAAGTCGAAAGACTACCTCGCTTACGAAAAATTGGCAGACAAGTCTCAGTGGACGGGTGTAACTGTCCCTGAGCTAGACCACTCCAAGTCGGTTATCCGCCAGGCTGGGCAGGAAGACGTGCCTGTATATAACGCCAAGACGAAAAAATGGCACTTCCAGGAATACGCCAATGACCCGAACTACAAGTCGAGGGCTATCCCCTACACCGTAGGTGGTGTACAGGAAGCTAACCCCCTTGCGGCTTCTGATTACCCCCGCCTCAAGACTGGCACCACCCAGATTGTAGATGTCCTCGCTAATGACTCCACCAACTTCGGTAACAATAACGGCATGACCCTCACCGGCGTCAAACTCTACAACGCCACCGGAGAAGAAGTCACCCAATACGAAGACAGCATGGCAACCTACCGAATCGTAGACGTACCCGGAAAGAACCGTAAAGGCATCGAAATCACCACCAAAACCAAAGAAGGCTTCGCACCCACCATCTCCTACTCCGCAGTACGCTCCGACGGAACCGTATCCTCCAAGGGAGCAGTCACCCTACTCATCGGCTCCACCACCGGCAAAGCGCTCGCATCAGCTAACACCTCCCACGCAAAGGGTGACTCTGCCGTCCAACCCGAAAACCCCACCGCCACCGAAACCGACAAGGGAACCCCCGAAACCCAACCCGAAAACCCCGAATACAACGGAGCAGTAAACGGCACCGAACCCGCAACCAACGAAACCCCCGAATACACCGGTGGCGCTAACGCAGTAGAAGCAGACACCAACACCAAAGACACCTTCACCGGCGGCGTAAACGGCACCGAACCCGCAACCCGCGAAAACGACACCGAATACCAGGGAGCCGTAAACGGAGAACCTGCAACCACCGAACCCAAACCCGAAGGAACAACACCCACCACCCCCACCAACAAAGAAGAAACCACCACCCACCCGCAGGACACCACCAACAACACAACCACCAAAGAAAACCCCGAACCCAACACAAACACCACCCAGAAACCCACCCTCATCAAGGGCGGACACGAACAGCCCACAACCAACAACACCCTCTGGGCAACCGCCGCAGGTGCAATCACCGCGCTCGCTGGTGCACTTCACCTTAGCCGGAAGAAGCGTAAGAACTAAAACGCCACTTCATCTATAAACTGAAGCCCTGTGTAGGTCGATAACGTCTACACAGGGCTTCAGTTTTGCACAAAGCATCCTTGAGTGTGATATGATATTCAAATCAGTTACTGCTGAGCGGCAGTAAATAAACCAAAGAAAGGCATAAACCACCATGATTCAGCGAATCATCAATTCCGTCCGTAAGGCATTGAGTAAGTATGACCGTGCAACCTACGAGTCGTTCAACCGACCTAGCCCTGCATCTGCACTAGCTCGAAACAGCGGATGGAAGAGTCGAAATCGCAATATTCAGGTTGAAGATAATACGCTTCCCTGGAATGATTACCCCGACCTGGACACTGCCGAGAACAACAAGCGGTAGATTCCGCATTATTAAGGATTCACATGATTGACCCCAAACAATCTCAGGAGATTGACATGAATTACGGTACTGAATTCATGCGAGGATTCCTCATTGTCGCCCCCGTCTGCACCCTTTTCTGGGCTGGCGTCGCGACCCTCGCTGTAACTACCTTCACCCACTAAAGAAACACCAATAACCACAACTAACCACATTATGCACATTACAGCACACGAATACGTTCCTCTCTCTTTCTGGGGAGGACTTCTTGCCGTTATCCCTTTCATCACTTTCCTATTCGCTGGATACCAGGTTCTTGAAATCTTTGCGAACGACAAGGGGAAGCGGAAATTTGCGCCGTTCAGAGTGCAGATGAAGTCTCTTACTGTCTTCACCATTCTCACTTTCATCTTCGGTTCTGCGTCCTTCTACATGTTCTGGAAGGACTCGACGGCTCGGGTAGTGCAGATTGGTGAGGGTCTTGGTACTACCATCGTTGTCGATGAAGACCAGCTCCGCAAATGGCGAGGTGACGAAATCGGTATGAACCTTGTCTACTCCTACATCGACGAAACAGGAACCCCCGTATTTAGGGATTTCAGCAACCCTGCTAAGTCTGTTCACCGTCGGTGCCCTCTTATTATCACGGAGAGGGAAACCACGTCAGACATAGTAATTTTTGACCGCGAAATAGGGATGAAAATTACGCCTCGTTGCACAAACTTCACCACTGACGGGGAAAACGTTCCCATTACTTCCCCTAAACCTGCGCCTACCACTTCAGTAAAATCCACGAACCGGAAATAAACCCGATATACGCACTGTGTTGTGATTGTGGACTACCAGCCGGTAGAAAGAATATGCCGCTCAGCAGATACCAATCCGCTGGGCGGCTTTTCTGCACTATAAAGCAAAAACCGTCTTGTTGTCCCGAATTAGAGAAACCAGAACCACCACGACCCGCAAAGAAACAATGGCTTACTACCACATCTCACCCAACATGGAAATCAACGACTGCGTCGGACCTGACGGACCTGAAGGATGCGCATACAAAAAACGGGGCATCGAGCTAGAGCACTTCACCAGTCTGCGTGAGGCACAAGAGTACCTAGAGCTCTTCTGGGCAGAACAGTACGACCCGGACATCCCCAGAGCAGAAATCACCAACCAGCAGGCGCAACTGATTCCTGCCGCCGAAGCCGCCGGGTACGCCGCCGAAACCCAGAAGAGAGCACGCTACAGCGAGCTACGAGACCGGTATGACATCATCAACCTCTTCCACCCCGAAGACCCCGCAGACCTGCCCCCTGCACCTAGAGCGACCGAGCCCTTCGAGCTGTGGAGCGTCGAAACCACAGAACGCCGGACCCCTGCACGAGTAACTATTGCCGGAACCGCATCCCAGCACCCCGGCAACACCCAGCGCGCCCAAAAACTCCTCAACGAACACCGCCAACTCACCCAAGGGCTCAACACGACCGCCAACGTCATCGCCGCAGACACCAAATACCCCTCCTACAAAAACCTCCTCGCCAACCACACCAAATACCTCAAACGCATCGAAAACATCGGCGAGCGCCGGTACACCACCTACCAAGACACCCAATACCAGCACTACCTCACCCAGTACACCCGCATGCTGGCGAAACAGACCCCCACCATTCTCACCCGTCTTGCCTCTGGTGCACCCTACAGTAACATTACTGAGGCACAGCGGGAAGAGCTGTTTTACACCACGGCGTACATTCTTCAGAATCATCCTGATTTTAGGGAGTGGGCGGAGTACCATAAGATTCCTGAGAGGGACGGTGTGCCTACACCTTCTAGTATGTCTCAGTTTCAGGATTTGCTTCGTCGTTGTGGTACTGAGCCGGATGTGAATGGTGATTACCTGTTGATGAGTAATATGCTTGACCGTGTTGATTCTGATGGTTTGGATTTTTCGGAGTTGGTGACGATTTCTTCTGCGCCTACCCCTGAGCAGACTCCTGCTGAGGCTCTTGCGGGTACTACTACTGGGGATGACCCGGAGTTTGAGCATGATTTGAAGGCGCTTCAGTGGAATGATATTTTGACGCATGGTATGGGTAGTTATGCTCAGCAGGCGCAGTTGAAGCGGTACCCTGAAGATGAGTGGGAGCATTATGGGCATCCTGCTTACCGGGGTATCAGGACTGTTGCGGCTTTGAAGAAAGTACAGCCGGGTAATATTTTGGTGCGGAAGCTTCAGGACGGAACTAACCAGTATGCGGTAGCTCTACAGAGCACTCCTGAAGGTATCCTCTACCAGACCATCCCTACCTACAGTAGCGACAACTCACCCATTGTCTCTGACGCTCAGCGAGCGTATGCTCTGTTTGCCGCTGGTGCCCGCACTAACGAAACCCCTGTAGGTTTCGCGCCCACCACTAACGACGACCAGACACTCCGCCCTGAAGGGTGGATGCCCTGGTAACAACACCACCCTAACCGACACACAAGAGAGGTGATTAGGTAGAAATCCAAAGCGGACTTTCTGCCCGACCACCTCTCTTTTTGTTTCCCGAAGAAACTGAACCCGATATAGGAACGGAGTGCCGAAACACGGCAAAGGTTCAATACTCCCAGCCTCGACCCCAAACCGAGCCGAGGATTGCGACCGGAAAGACAACTGAAGGAAACAAAAAATTTGAGTACGAAAACCAACCCCCAAAAGACTATCCTCGCCACCACGTTGCTCACAGCAACCATCGCAGGAGCAGTCGCACCGGCACTAGCCACCAACACTGCCGACAATAAGGCAACCAAGACCCTCACCGCAGGGTCTACCATCAAACTCTCCGACACCGAAACCATCAAAAACGACGCAGACACCCACCTAACTGGTGACACTGCAACCACAGAAGCCGCCCCCACCCTCCAAGGCACCGTCTCCGTAGACAACATTAAAGTGGCGCTCGCCCAAACCCCCGAAGAAGGAGCACGAATGGGCGGCGCCACCGTTGGCTGGGGTGCAAAGGCGCAGGCGGAAGATAAGCAGAATCTTACGGGTGCGCAGGACGCGACACTGAGCAACGGCACCACACCGAACCTCGCCGTCACCCCCATCACCACCAGAAACGGCTGGAAGCCCAGTTGGGGCGTGTTGGGGCAGGACGTCTCCAACCACCAGCCGAGCATCAACTGGGCGGCACAGTACGCCGCAGGTAGCCGATTCTCCTGGATGAAAACCAGTGAAGGCACCACCTATGTGGACCCCACCTTCTCGAACCACTACACGGGCGCTCGCGGTGCGGGTTTGGTGACTGGTGGTTACCATTTTGCGTTGCCTCCGCAGTCTTCTGGTCGTACGCAGGCTGAGATTTTCGTTAAGCATGGTGGTGGCTGGTCTGCTGATGGTAAGACTTTGCCGGGTATGCTTGATTTGGAGTACAACCCGTACCCGTCGCTTGGCAATACCTGCTTTGGTATGTCTCAGTCCCAGCTGAAGACTTGGACGTGGGACTTTGTGAACACCTATAAGGAGAAGACCGGTCGTTACCCGACTATCTACTCGACGACGGACTGGTGGAACACCTGCATGGGTGGAACCAATGAATTTAATGGTCTGCCTTTGCATATTGCTAACTATTCCTCGGGACCGGGCTACATGCCTGGCGGTTCTACCAGCTTCGACATTTGGCAGTTCTCCTCCATCGCGCCGTTTGCTGGCGACTCGAACGTATTCAATGGCTCCCAGGCTGAGCTGGACAACTTCGTCCGTAACGCAAACTACGTCTCCAAATGGGGTAGTAATGGCAAGGTTTCACCTGCTCCGACGGGTTTCCGCTCTGCCCATGCACCTGTGGCACCGAAGCCCGCACCCGTGGTTGATAACGGTGACCGGCACTTCGGTAACGGTGGCTTCCTGAACATCCACAGTGGTATTGGTAGCTACTGGGCTAAGAGCCAGGAACGGTACGGCACCCCGATTGGTCGTGAGCTTGCACTACCTGGAGGTTGGGCTCAGGACTTCACGAACGGGTACCGCATCTTGCACCGTAAGGACGGTAAGGGTGGCGCTGTCTACCTGCGCGGCGCAATCGGTGACCTGTGGGTGAAGAACGGCAACGAGTACGGACGCTTCGGGTACCCTTTGACCGACGAATACTTCTTCCGTGAATCTGCCCAGCAGGACTTCGACAGCGGTAAGAAACTGATTTGGTCTGCAAAGAACGGCGTACACGTCATGACCAACTTCAAGCCCATCACAACCAAGTGGCTGGAGATTGGTGACGTCCGCACCGTCGGAACACCCATCACGGACGAGATTACCCAGGGTAATACCACCTACCAGGACTTCCGCACCGAAGACGGGAAAGTCACTCGCCTCACCCTCAACCACGACACCCAGCAGGTAGAGGTCACCGACCCCACCGCCAAGCACCAGGTGGTCAATGGCATCAAGAAGTACCTTCAGGACAACCGCCGCAACTACGGCACCCCCATCGAAAACGAGCGGAATACTGCCTCTGGCGTTTGGGAACAGCGATTTGAGACCGGACATGCTGTGGTCTTCTCCTACCAAGCAGGAGGTAAGACTGTCTGGACACGTGGCGCAATCGGTAACCGCTGGCTCAGAGCGGGTGCCTCCGGTGGAACCTACAAGTACCCCAAGACCGAAGAGCTCTCCACCAACGGGTACGTTTACCAGGACTTCGGTTCCGGTCACAAAATGGTGTGGACTGAGAAGACTGGTGTTCACGACGTCTACATGCCGGGTGAAATCGGTCAGTACTGGCAGAAGCACCAGAACGAAATCGGTGTACCCGTGAATGACGAAACCAGCCAGGGCAACGGCATCATTTCTCAGGACTTCATCAAGGACGGTCGAATCAGCCGAATCGTATGGACTGAAAAGACTGGTGCACACAAGGTTCTCATCCCTAGCGCTATCGGCAACAAGTGGCTCGCCTACGGCAACACCGGTAGTAACCAGCTCGGCGTACCTGTCTCCGATGAGTACTACGTCCACGGTGGCATGGCGCAGGACTTTAAGAACGGCGACAACTACTACATCGTCGGCTGGAAGAACGATGCGCAAGCAGGACACCCTACCCGCGTCATCCAGTTCAACAGCCCCGTCGGTCAGAAATGGGCACGTGAAGGTCACTGGGACGTCCACGGATTCCCGATGAGTGACGTAGTGAATAACCGTCACGCAACCACCCAGACGTTCTCCAGAAGCGGCACCATCAGCACCAGCGCTGGCGGTGCGGGCTTCAGAAGCGTAGGGCACATAAAGAGTGATTCCCTTGCCGCTGAACCTGTAGTAAACCAGGCTGACCGTGGTCAGCGGATTGTTGAGACCGCTAAGAGTGGTCTGGGTGGACGCTACGTTTGGGGCGGCAAGACGTTCAAGTCGTGGGACTGCTCCGGTTTCGTGTCCTGGGTCTACGCACAGCACGGAACCAAGCTGACTCCCTACACGTTCGCAATGGTCAATGAGCTCAAACCGACTACCAACCCCCAGCCCGGTGACATTGTCTTCCAGAACGGATACAACCACGTCGGAATCTACATCGGCAATGGTCGGATGATTTCTGCGCTGAACCCGAGCGAAGGAACCCTTGAACACCCGACAAGCTGGATGCCTGTCGATGGATACTACACCATCAAGTAACCTGCTATACTAGGCACGTATCTATCCATTTGCTTCAATTGTGAGTGAGATATTTGCATTGTCAAAAGCGTGTCGCCCAGGTTCCCCATAGTGAAGCCTAGTCACTGGGAATCTGGTTCAGGCACGTGGAGAGCCCCTGGCGGTGGAACGCTGGGGGCTCTTCGCATTTCTCTCAAAATTCACGGGTTCAGGGGAGCTGTGGCAGGGCTCCAAAGAGTGTGCAGTAGGTCGTTTTCATCTCCAACAGATTGTGCCGCAAGTTGTTGAGAACCTGACGCTGGGTATCAGATTCCTCGGCTTTGCTCGGCAGGTCAGCCATGTTTTCAAGGTGGTTTAGCTTGTTACGGGCTTCTTCAATCTGCCCTTCCGCTAAGGAGATTGCGTCCAGATAGGCGCTCTGGTGGCTTTGGATAATTGTATTGTTCATGTGATGTAGGGGCTTCCAGTGGTTTTTGTTCTTGGGCTAATGCTACCACACGGCATAGGTGATTTTGGTGGAGATTTTCTGATATAGGGGTAGTGTTTCTAGCCCTATTTGTATGAGTGGGCTCTTGGTTTTTATGCGTTTATTTTGAAGGTAAATTATGTCTACGGCTCGTAAGTTTCATATTAATATTCATGGTGAAGTAGCGAAGTGTGAGGCTCAGAAGCAGTGCCGCCGTCGCCAGCAGGGACCACACTTTGAAGATGTGGCATCCGCAAACCTGTGGAGGCAGGCAGAAGCTGAATCTGAAGTTCGTTACGATGAGCTCCTTCAGGTATTCGATACGGACAAATTCGATTTAACCCCTGAGCTGGCTGAGAGCTACGGAGTGTCTGCTTGGACTCTCCATAAGGTGAACCCGGAGAAGTACCCGAACCCGGAAACCGGCGAGTTTGCCAAAGACTATTTGAACGACGAAGACGCATCCCAGCCGAAGGCGACTGTCGCGAGCGCTGAGGCTCCTTCTCTTCCGGCACCAGCGATGGAGTTACCTGATGGTGTTCAGGAGGTTTCTGACCGTCATGGGCAGGTGTTGTTGTCGTTTGGGTTTGATGAGGCGACTGATATGGTGAAGGTTCCTCCGATGTATGCGGAGGAGGCTCCTTATAGCCGGTATCAGATTGTTGAGGCTACTGACATTCTTCAGGGGAATCTTGAGGAATCTGCTCAAGCTCTTTACGAGAGTGAAGTGGAGAATGGTGTTCCTGAGCATACGGCGCGACTCATTCTTGATGACGAAGACTTGGTGATTAGCTGGGCAATGTCTGAGATGAATGAGCCGATTGATAAGAAGGAGTTTGTGGAGGCTCGGGCTGGGTGGGCTCAGTCTGCGTTGGTGTCGGGTCGGGTGTCTAGTGTAGTCCAGATTGATGATGCGGATTCTGAGCCTGCCGGTGACAGAGCGGTGTATGAGTACGACGTGCCTGATTCTTATATGCTTGAGCCTGATGAGGATGCTGAGGTGGATATGCCTTCGTTTGCTTCGGGTGCGAAGTTGTCTGGTATTGATAAGGGTAGGTGGGAGGCTTATGTTGCTGAGCGTAATGATGTGCAGGATTTGATGGGTTTGTGTAAGGAGACTCAGGCTTATCGGGCTAATCCTACGTATGCTCAGTACACGTCGTATAACGAGTCTACGGGTGAGGCGTATCGGATTATTGATGAGAATACTGGCACGAAGCTTACTCTTGCGGGTAGGCGTCTTTCGCAGGATACGGCTACTCGTCGGTATGGTTCGGTGGGGGATATGAACCGGTATGGTGGCTACCGGTGGAACCGTAAAGAGCAGGAGCGCATCAAGGATTATTTCAATGGTTTCCGGGGTGGGGACTCTGAGTACTCGGAATCGCCGTTCCGTGGGTATGAGCATCGGAGTGCTGACAATATCCGCCGGTTGCAGTGTCAGGTGTCGGCGATTGCGAGTATCGCACGGGAGGTTGAGGGTATGGATGCTGATGCTCAGAAGGAGATTTATAAGGCTCATAAGTATTATCCGAATGGTCGGCATAAGGATGTGTCTTTTGAGGATTATATGGTGACGAGTATCTACGCGGGGAAGAAGGCTATTGATACGGATTCGCCGTATCCGACGTTGTCTAATGTGGTGCCGGGGGACAAGAAATTTGATTCGTTGGGTGCTTATTCTTCTAAATTTAGGGGGTGGTCGTCTCAGTCGAATCCGGGTATCGACAGGGATGCGGTGAAGAAGGTTACTAGTCGTACGTATGAGGGTAGGGGCGGGTATCGTCATTCGGATGGTGCTTGGCGTAGTTCTTACCAAGCCGCTCTACATGGGTTGGGTTCTCCTCGTGAGGAGGCGATGCTTTATATGCACAGCAATATTCGTGGTCGCACTTTGAGTAGTGTTGCGAAGAATTCGTTTGAGCAGTCTTCGGCGCAGTTGAACACGTCTCGCGACAATAGCGACTTCCTTATGAAGTATGTAGATGAAAATGGGGATACTCGGTTCGCGTATGCACCTCAGCCGGAGAAGGATGGTGTTCTCGACATTGTCCACCTGCCGAAGGACGCTACGATGCGTGACCAGAATGGGTTTGAGTTCCCGGCACCGTATTGGACGAAGGCGGCACGTGCGGAGTACATGTTCGGTGGGCGCGCGTTTCAGGAAGGCGACGTCGAGCACATTATCGTGAATGACGATAGTACGACGAACTCGAAGTACACCTTGGAACTCTTCTAATCGTCTTCATTGAGTGAAAAATACCCTTTGGGGCAAGTCCTTACGACTTGGCACCTGAAGGGTATTTTTGTGCCTAAGACACGCCGACAGCTTTCCAAACTTTGCAAAACGAAATCATAGTGTGCTACTATTCTTCTACCAGCCTTGTTCTGCAAGGGATGAGGCTGGATTATTCACTTCAATTCATTCAACTTCACTTCTCACACTAAGGAGAACACACTATGAACATTTCCCGCCGTTCCCTCATTGCCGGTGCCGCCGCAGGCGGTGCGCTCATGGCACTGAATGCACCCGCCGCGAGCGCACGTGACCGCTTCGTTGCCGCCGCCGTCAAGCCTACCGTGAAGAAGGTGGCGACTCCGGCTGTTGGTCACGCTATTAAGCGTGGTGGTACCACTGATTCTCTGTCTGCGATTAATTCGGTGACTGTGTCTCCGTGGAACAGTATTGTTACCCCTGGTTATGGTGACTATAACGCGAACGGTGATACTTACGGTACGAGCCGTGTTTGCCTTTCTGCCTTTGATGCGGATGGTAATTCTTTGATGCAGTTTAAGCCTGCGGGTTCTGAGGCTGTGACTGCGCAGTATGCGGCTGGTCGTGTGTATGTGCCTTTGACTGACCCTTCTCAGCCTGCGAATTTCCGTGAGTTGTGGAATCGTACTGCTGTGTGGGAGTCTGATACTTCTGGTAAGGATTGGGTTCTGCGGGATATTCGTGACCCGCAGGGTCGTCCGTATAAGGCTGAGCATGTTTGGGACATCTGCTCTGCGCCTGGCACTAATGACACTCTGTTTATTAGCTTCAGTTCTCATAAGGATACTGTTCATGGTTTGGCGTATGAGGAGGGTGTAGTCCTTATGGGTGACTTTGAGGGTGGTTTTGTTCCGGCGTATATTTCGTCTGCACCGAATCAGAGCGTGCGTTTGCTTCCTACCGCTAAGCAGAATGCTCGGGGTGGTAACATTACGGTTCGTGCTACCCGTAATGTTCGTGGTCAGGGTAAGGAGGATGTTCTGATTATCCTGACTGATGGTGATGGTACGAAGCTTCAGGCTGTTCGTGATGATGGTTTCTCTCGTTCGTCTGTGACTAACCCTAATGTTTATTCTGATGAGCATGGTTATGACCATAACTGGACTGTGAGTGATGTGTTTACTTCTCCGGCTACGGTTCTTCCGTCTGATGTGCACGAGTTTGCGGGTGGTTGGCGTTTCGAGCCGGGTGATGTGAAGTCTGACCGTAATGTTCGTGGTGTGCAGGGCTATCTGCGTCATCGTGATAAGTCGAAGGGTTTTGATTTGGCTATCCCGAATGAGGAGAACCCGGAGAAGGACATGGGTGTTCTGCATACTTACATGTCGTCTAACTCTGAGGTGTGGCATGCTATCCGTTCGCAGTTTGGTGACCTGACCATCATCAACAGCCAGAGTCAGCTGGTGTGGCACGTCAATAAGGGCGACTTTAAGCGCTACAAGTCTGCTGACACTAATGATGCGCTCCGCAATGAGCTGTTGAAGGTCTCGGGCGAGAGCTTCGGTGTGATTCTGACTGGTAACTCGGGTAACCCGAAGCTGGTGTTCGGCACCGCTGATGGTTATCTGCTGTACATTGATGGTCTGCTTCCTTACGCTGAGGCGAAGGACATGAAGCGTCGCGCAGGCACCGACAAGCGTTTCAGTGACGACTACGAATACGAGACCTACAAGTACGGCATGACCTACAGTGAGTACCGTAAGCGTGATATGGCAGACATTGCAGAAGCACGCCGCCTGAACAAGGCACAGGGTCTACGCCCGCGCACCTACTACAAGCGCATCGCAGACTAAACACTCGTGACACCTACACCACCATGTAGGTGAACCACATATAATGGGAGATGCACCATACAACACCCTGTATGGTGCATCTCCCACAACCAATCCCCCCCCGTAAAGGAAGAACAGGAAACCCCAAATGAGTATCCCCAACCAAGACACCAAGCAGTACTCAAACCCCAACAACACCAGCGGAAGCGAACCCACCAACCCCGCACCCACCACCAACCAGCGAGGAACCACCCTCACCACCAAACCCACCACCGGCGGCACCAAAACCAACACCACCAGTGGTAACAGCGGCACCGGCGGTATCCTCGCCCGAACCGCCCTACTCGGCATCGCACTCATCACCGGCATCTTCATCCTCGCCAACCTCACCACCTGGGCAATCAGCCAAACCCTCAACAACATCAACCTCCCCATCGCCAACTACCACATCCTATCCCTCACCTACAGCGCCGCAATCCTCACCCTCACCATCGCCGCCGCATACCCCATCACACGCAAACTCGGCACCACCATCCCCAAACTCCTCCTCGGAAACTTCAACGCCGACAAAGCCTACAAATACCTCACCGCAGGCATCCTCGGCGCCGCCGCCCTCACCACACTCAACGTCATCACCACCACCACCCTCACCGGACGCACCGAAGCAACCTGGACAGCACCCTACCAAGTCATGAACACCAACACCCTCCTCGCATACATCGGCTTCACCGTCCTCCTCGCACCCATCGCCGAAGAAACCCTCTTCCGAGGAACCCTCCTCAACCTCGCCACACAAACCAAAATCCCCGGAGCAACCACCCTAATGCTCATCATCTCCACCCTCGGCTTCACCACCTACCACATCGCAGGAACCCTCCTCACCACCACCATCACCGCAACCACCACCGGAAACCCCAACACCCTCTGGGCAACCCTCACCGCCCTCACCCCCCAAATCATCAACTACACCCTCGCAAGCATCATCCTCGCCACCATCACCCTCAAAACCAAAAACATCTTCGCCTCCTGGCTCGCCCACGCAATCTACAACCTCACCCTCCTCTACGGACTCAACACCGCAATCATCGCCCTCATCACCCACTAAAACCTGATATACTAAACCAGTTATCGGTTAAAACAAACAGAACCGACCAAGCCAGACACCAACGTCCAGCAAGGTCGGTTCTCCTTTGTCCAAAACCCAAGTGCACCGGTCAAACCACCCCCACCGCACACAAGGAAACACCGACAACAAACAAAAAAAGGGGGGGACGGGCGGGAAACCCACCACCGAACCACAAGTTCTAGAGGCGAAACCCCACAACGGTAGGCAAGACATCTGACATGCCCAGCCTGACAGCTAATCCCGCAGACCACTGACAGATACCCAACAGAAAGAGAACAACCCACACATGGGCAAAAAACTCAACTACAAAAAACTCACCATCCTCACCACCACCATCATGGCACTCGCCACCCCGAGCGCCGCGCTCGCAGATACGGGGAATCATCAGGTGGTTCCTACTACTTTCGCTTCTACTGAGGCACCCCACAACGCTTCCACGGGGGAACTGCCTGGCGGCAACGATTATGTAGACCCGGACAATACTCAGGTTATTGAACTCACCCGCGAACAGCGAGCTGAGTTGAAGAACATGTACATTGATTTGAGTGACGGCACCAGTATGGAGGCTCTGAGTCTTCAGAACATGCAGAACGAGTCTGCGAAAAAAGCTCAGGCACGCGGCAAGGCAATGGACAAGCTGTTCTCAGGAATCATTGCCACTCGCGACGAACTAGCGGCGAAGGCAGACGCAGAGAAGAAGGCTGAGGAAGAAGCTCGGGCTAAGAAGGTAGCTGAGGAACAGCGACAGCAGGCTGAGGCGGCGGCAAAAAAGGCAGACGCTGAGAAGAAGCAACTCACCGCAACCGCTACTACGGCAACTGCACCGGCTAATAAGACCAACGCTACTGTCGTTCCGCAGAGCCAAAGCCAACAGAGCTATACCCAGCCGGTAGTGGCGAACACAGCGGCGAACAGTGCCACGGCGGTGAACACCCCTGAGCGTACCTACACCTCCAATTTCGATGTGCGGGTAGACAAGACCACCACCGCACCTACTAGCGTGGACACTAGCAAAGTTGATACGCGCCGAGCTGAAATTATCAAGACTGCACAGACTGGCATCGGCGGGGCATACATCTGGGGCGGCAAGACCTTCCGAGCATGGGATTGCTCTGGCTACGTATCCTGGGTCTACGCACAGCACGGAATCAAGCTCACCGCATACACTTTCGCAATGGTCAATGAGCTCAAGCCAACTACCACCCCTAAGCCCGGCGACATTGTCTTCCAGAACGGATACAACCACGTCGGCATTTACCTGGGTAACGGTCGTATGATTTCTGCACTGAACCCGAGTGAGGGAACCATCGTGCATCCCGTCTCCGTTATGTCCGTCGATGGATACTACACCGCCTTGTAACAGAGCTAAACTTCTGCTACACTGAATCTTATCTGAAGTTGGCTCCGAAAGATTTCAGAACACCCCTAAATAATCAACTACTAGCAGTGACTCGCTCGGTACCGAGGATTTAGGGCGAATACCCCGACAGCTACACAGCATGTCGGGGTATTTTTATGCCCAGATTCTCACCGGTAAGGAAATAAGTTTAAACACCTGACATGATGTACCGGTATTCACCCAATGGCGGCGTATCTGATATGCATTTTGTAGAGCAGATACGCCACTTCTATAGGTGGTATCGCTACTGGACTAACCTTTTAGCGCCAGTCTTCCACAGGTCAGACTTCTGGCTGAGGAAGAACCCAACCTCGGTACTGGGGTAGGGAAAACAACATAACCTTTTGGAGAAACCATCAATGTCTACTAAGACGCTAACTAAGAAGAAGCTCATCGCCGCTCCGATGCTTGCTCTGGCGGTTGCACCGACTTTCGCAAGCGTCGCTCCGGCTATCGCCGCTGAAGCACCTTCCAGCAATGTCACTTTGAACTCTACCCTGGCTAACTCTTCCCTGAAGGTTACTGGCGGCGAAGGCCCCGTTCAGGTGCTCACTAACGGTCGTGGAGGCGTTACCCGTCAGGTGACCCTTACCATCCCGAACTTGGATGGTGCGCTCAAGGCAGGGCAGACTACCGAGATTGAGCTTATCCCCACTTTGGCGGCTGGCTCCGAAGGTAAGGAAAACGCCAACAACCTTCTGTTCACTACTAAGATGGTAGATGTTCTTGACGCAAGCGGCAAGAAGATTGGCACCTTGTCTAACCACCCGACGAATAGCCGCATTATCCGCATTACCTGGAATGATGCGATTACTGAGAACCCGCGTGACATTAGCGCGAACTTCACAGCAAATATTGACCCGCTAAATGATGAGAAGGTTCTCAAGACCTATGACCTGAAGTATAAGGCAACAGGTATTGGCACCATTAATGGCGGTCAGATTAAGCTGAATCCTGCCGCCAGCCAGGTGGACTTCATTGGACCTGGTGGTGTTTGGTACGGCGGTCAGGGTGTCGCAAAGTGTGGCGTGCCTGATGCATTCTTGAAGGGTCAGACTGTCCCGAATGGCGTTGTCAAGGGTGGCACCTACGAAATTGAGCTGATTATTGACCCTGCGAAACAGCAATTCCGTATCGGTCAGGGTGAAGCGGATAACTATCTTGAGAAGAACCGCAATTTTGTTGTAACCCAGTCAGTTCCTTCCAAGGAAATTAACGGTCGCTTCTACTACCTCCACAATGAAGACCTTCTTGAATGGGGCAAGAAGAACCCTGAGCTTCGTAAGTACTTCACTCTTGCTGGTCACCGCACTGCGGCTGAGCAGAAGGCTTGGGTAGACCCCGAGGGTGATTTGAGCATCATTAACCCTGAAAATCTGTCTGTCCGTGCAGCAACTGGTAGCTTCACCAACACTGTCCGTAACGAGTTGAAGGAACGCGGCGTCACTGAGCCGCTGGTGACTATCGACTTCGAGAAGTCCACCCCCGGCAAGCTGGTTCTCAAGTACACCGCTTTGTGGGACGGCATGTCGTTCTGGTTCTCCACCACCTCGCCTGATGTCACTAAGGTTGTTGAGCAGGAGCCTCACTGGAAGGTGAAGGATTACGGTCCCGGTATCGACTCCGAGGGTAAGCGTTGTGGTGACGTACAGCTGACCGCTGAGGCAATCCGAAACAAGGAAACGACATTCACGTTCGAGGGCCGCACCTACCGCACTGACGTTGCCGGTCGCCCGCAGACTGGTTTTATTACCGCATGGGGTGGCTACAGCTACGAGGACAGTTCCGCTGAGTCTTACGCTTTGCCTAAGGATGGTAACGAGCAGAAGCAGGGCGCTTACGGTGTCACCCTGACTGCTGACCTGATGGAGAACTCCTCTACGGTTAAGCCGTACACCCTGGATAAGACTAAGACTATCTTCTCCACTACGGATGGTGCGACCATCTCTGAGAACGGCAAGAAGATTATGGTTCCGGGTAAGGCGACCATCACCATTGACGAGAAGGGTGTTGCCACCGCTGTCCCTGAGAAGGGGTTCAGTGGCACTGTTACCGTGAACTACAACATCTACGACAGCGGCAAGGCAACCACCAAGGTTCCTTCCACTGCAACGTTCACGTGGGCTAAGCAGTCGAACCTGACTGTCGCACCCGCTGAGAAGACTGTTTTGGTGAACGGTGCGAAGTCGCAGACTCTTGACCCGCTGGCTACTGCTAAGGTTGAGGGTAGCACCGTCGATGCTTCTACTTTGAAGCTTGGCGATGGTAAGGGCTCCACGTCTTACAGCTTCGGTGATTCTGGTGTGACCGCTAAGGTTGTCAATGGTAAGGTTGTTTTCGACCACCCGCAGAATGTTGTTGGTGACTTCACTGTCCGTTACATCGTTTCGACTGCTGATGGTAAGGAAGCTGAGTCTACTGTGACTTTGCACATTCAGCCCATCAACACGGCTATCGGTGTCGTTACTAAGATTAACGGTGACGATGCGAACATTAACCCGGTGAAGTTGAAGCTTGACGAGAATGGTAGTGCTACTGGCAAGGTCACGGTTGATGTGACTAACACCTCTGGCTCTGCCGTTACTTTGAACGCTGACACTTTGACTGTCGCTAATGCGGCGGGCGCTAAGGTCACTTTGCCTGCTGGCTTCACCTTGGCTCCGGGTGAGACGAAGACCCTTGAGGTTGGCACCGTTTCGGTTGCTTCGGGTAAGACTGCTGAGGTTACCTACAAGGCGACTCAGACTGCTAACATTTTCAAGCGTTGGGACGGCACTAAGGTAAACGGTACTGTTGGTACTGCTCAGACTGTGAGTGACCCCGCTAAGGCTACCGCTGAGGTGGTTTCTGAGGTTCCGGGTAACCCTCCGGTTGTTGAGGATAACCCCGAGGCTACCTACACTGAGCCGAAGGCATCCGATGACAGCTTCACCATCACCACTGACGAGACTATCCTTGAAGGTATCCTGAGTAACGATAAGGGCGGCTCTATCAGCGGTGTTGATGACCCGCTGGACGCGAAGACCATTCGCTTCCAAGCTGAGGATGGTTCGTGGGTTACTTCTCGAACCTTCGAGGGCAAGGGAACCTACACTGTCGATGAGAACGGTGTGGTGAAGTTCCTGCGTACACCTGGCTACACTGGTGAGCTTCCCGAGGTGACCTACCAGGTTGCGACTGTTTCGGGTCTTACTACTCAGGCTGTGATTCGTCTTGAGCACAAGGTTGAGCCGGTAACTCCCGAGGCTCCGAAGCCTAGTGAACCTGTTGTAGAGAAGCCGTCTGAGCCTGCTAAGCCGATTCAGGCTAAGACTGGTCACAACACTGACGCCAACAACGGTTCGCCCCTGGCTACCGCCGGTTTGTTTGCAGGTGTCCTGTCTGCACTGGGTAGCTTGGCTCTCCGCCGGAAGGCGACCAAGAAGGCCTCTGAGTAGTTCCGATGTGACGAGGTAAGGCATTTACTTTTGTAACTTACCTCTAGAACAAGGGCTCCAATCGGGTTAGACATTCAATCCGGTTGGAGCCCTTACTATACCCACGTACACTTGCACTTATTTCAGTTATCTTGTATGATTAACCTATGATTGTTTTGTCCAATCACTCAAGAAAAGGAAATAATTACATGCCTCTGATTCAACTTACCGACAAGATTCCCGCCGAAACCATTGCTAAGGCAAGGCTTGAGGCTAAAGAACTACTCAACCATGATTTCACCATCGCCTTCCCTGAAGCCGCTCACCCGGAGGACACTGAAGCGCTATCCTGCATGGTTACTGAGCTCATCTCTGCCCTTGCCGCTGGAAAAGATATTCAGCTCATGACTCACCCAGATACTATGACTACAGTCCAAGCCGCGCGGCGTATCGGCATTTCTCGCCCGACACTCATGAAGGCTATCCGCAATGGGGACATCCCTGCACATATGGTCGGAACTCACCATCGACTCCGGTTCACGGATGTTGAAAAGTTTCGTAAGAAGCTCCTCTCAGAGCAGGCGGCTATGAAGGAGAAAGCTCTTCTTGAGCTTTGGGAGTTTGAAGAGAAGAATGGTCTAACCGCTATCATTACACCTTAAACTAGATGAAAGACCCCACTGTAGTGCAAAAAGATTTTGCGCCACGGTGGGGTCTTTTGATATATTCTCTTTTGTAATTACAATCACTACAACATGTTTCCTGCTCAGGAATCATGGGAGAGTCGTATCTGATTTCTATGGCAAGTTTCTCTAAGCGCCGCGCCGGTGCCACTGTTCTAGCTATGTCAATGCTGACCGGAGCAACAGTAGCACAGGCGGCAAACATTGTCCCCAAGAACGCAGTTACCGCAGGTTCTTGCATCAAGAGCGAGTACCAGCCTGGACTTGGTTGCCCCGACTGGGCAGACGAATTTGACGGCACCGAAGTCAATAAGGACTTCTGGAATGTCTACAATGGTTACTCGGAAGCAAAACAGGACCCCTACGGCAAGTACAGCAAGGACGCAGTAACAGTCAGTGATGGTCAGCTGCACCTCACAACCAAAGTCGGTAAAGACGGGCAGAAGGGTCTTTCTGCTGAAATGACCACCAATAACCGTGTCGCATTTGAAGACGGATACTGGGAGTACAGGCTCTCCTACACTGGGTACGGTCACGTCGGTGGTTATCTGTACGGAAATGGCAACGTCGCCGGTGCCCAGATGGGTGAGATTGACGGTTTTGAAGCTTTCGGTAAGACTGACAATAGTACCCGCAGTGAAGCGGGTAAGCGTGAAAAGTTCAACCAAGCAGACAAGAACCAGACTATTATCCACTACAGCCAGGCGGCAGTAGACGCTCAGACCGGCAAGAAGTCAAGCCACACTAAGGCAACCTGGATTCCCAATAAGCCTGCTGGTGAGCCGGTGGTGGTAGGTATCTTGAAGAATGCTGACGGTGTCAAGATTTTCCGAGATGGTGTCCTTGTTCAGGAGATGAGTTCTTCCGACCCGAACTACGCTAAAACTTTCCCGGAAGGTCAGCCTCTCAACACCACGCTGACTGCGCGAGTTTCTAACGTCTACTGGGGTGTCCAGGACAACCCTACTGGTGGAATCTCGGTGGACTATGTGAGACATTACCCCCTGGTATCTGTTTCACCGGAGCCTACCCCCACTGTGGAGCCGACTCCCGAGCCCACTCCTTCTACCCCGG